>OCAO01000045.1_pt1 | contig 118355 bp, 109 predicted proteins | sample 1477151 | NCBI WGS metagenome assembly OCAO01 (sample SAMEA2580298, study PRJEB22360) | human gut metagenome | biome: human gut; feature: human-associated habitat; material: faeces | place: Denmark | collected 2008/2010 | reverse complement strand
CAACAGCAACTCGTTTATCTTACCATATCGTTTCTGTTTTGTCAACAACTTTTTTTATTTTCTTTTTTTCTTTTTTCACCGTTTTTCGCGGTGGAGTTACATTATAGCACATCGTTTTTATCGAGTCAACCATAATTTTACTTTTTTCTCCACGAAAGGGCAAAAAAATAATCATTTGGAAAAGAGCGGAGAAAGAGGGATTTGAACCCTCGCGCCGGTCACCCGACCTACACCCTTAGCAGGGGCGCCTCTTCGGCCTCTTGAGTATTTCTCCGTAGTTCATAATCTCCATATGATTCGTCCTGTAACAAGATTGTTCCCAGACGCATTGACAATTATACTAGAGAATATTTCGATTGTCAACCCATATTTTCATTTATTTCCTGTTGAATTTTATCGTGTACTATATCTGCTATTTGAATAGTCCTTAACCCAACATATTGTTCCGGAAGAAGCGGTTCCAGAAAACGTACCTGGACTTTTTGCTTCCTGATTGAATTAACATCGAACGGTTTGAAGCAGTCGATCAGCGCTACGGGGACAATGGGACACCGTGCATTTACCGCACTTTTAAAAGTTCCTCCTTTAAAAGCAAGAAGATGATTTCCTTCCCTGCTCCTGGTTCCTTCGGCAAATATTACGTAATTTCTTCCCTGCTTCACGTCCTCCGTCATCTTTGTGATGACCTTTAAAGAAGCTTTTACATCCTGACGGTCTATGGACATACCATGCATGGCTGCGATCACCTGCTTAATCAAGATAATATTAGAAGCTTCCTTTTTGACGACTATTCCCAGCGGATTAGGACAACTGTCCATGATAGCCAGAACATCAAACAGCCCCTGATGATTTGGAAACAGAATAAAACCATTTTGGGATGGCAGATGTTCAATTCCGTGTACTTCAACTTCCACGCGGCCTGTACGGTTTACTGTTTTTACAACATTTCTAATATAATCATATCTCTGCTGTTCTGTGTGGGTATCCCCGGATCTGCCCAGCTTCCAGATATGATAAAACCATATTGGAGCCCGGAAAAGATTCCGAAGCACCATATATGCTATACGGTTCATGGTTCCCTCCTGTATTCCTGTATGGCTGTCTCATATAGATTATTTCCTTTGCCGTCAATAACAACAATGACAGGAAAATCTTTGATTTCCAGACGCCGGATCGCTTCCGTCCCCAGATCATCGTATGCGACTACCTCTGAGGAAAGGATGCATTTGGACAGAAGTGCGCCCGCTCCGCCTACTGCAGCAAAATACACAGAACCGTTCCTGACTATGGCATCCACTACCGCTTTGCTTCTCTTTCCCTTTCCAATCATACCTCCCAACCCCATGTCGAGAAGCGTTGGTGTATACCGGTCCATACGACTGGCCGTCGTCGGTCCTGCAGATCCGATGGGACGCCCCTCTCTTGCAGGAGAAGGCCCCATATAATATATCATGTTGCCGCTGATTTCAAACGGCAGTTCCTGTCCCTGATCCAGTGTTTCCTGCATCCGTTTATGTGCCGCATCCCTGGCTGTGTAGATAATTCCTGTTAAATATACGTAATCTCCCGCCTGAAGGCTGGCTGCATCTTCTTTGGTAATCGGTGCTTTCATGTAACGGTCCATCCTGTTAATTCTTCCTCCTTCTCTGTCTTATATGATCCGGTGCGAATGACGGTTAACATGACAACAGATATTGACTGCCACGGGCAGACCGGCAATATGGGTGGGGTACGTCTCAATATTGACTGCCAGTGCAGTGATGCTGCCGCCGAGTCCTCCCGGACCGATTCCAAGACTGTTAATCTTTTCGAGAAGTTCCGTCTCAAGTTCTCCGACATAGCCGGAAGAGGGCTGCTTATCCAAGTTTCTGGTCAGAGCATGTTTTGCCATCTCCGCACATTTTTCAAAGGTTCCTCCGATCCCTACTCCGATTACCATGGGGGGACAGGCATTCGGACCTGCATCCCGAACCGCAGTGAGCACGGCTTCCTTAATTCCATCAATTCCATCCGCCGGTTTTAACATGAAGATACGGCTCATGTTTTCACTTCCAAATCCCTTAGGGGCCACGGTTATATCGATCTGGTCTCCATCCGTGATCTCATAATGGATGACTGCCGGAGTATTGTCTTTTGTGTTAATCCTTTTTACCGGCTCTACGACTGATTTACGGAGATATCCTTCCACATATCCGTCATGTACTCCCTGATTAACCGCATCGGCCAGACTGCCGCCCTCTATATGTACATCCTGTCCTATTTTCAGGAAAATGACCGCCATACCGGTATCCTGGCAAATGGGAATCATGTCTTCCCCGGCGATTTTTAAATTTTCCTCCAACTGTGATAAAATCTGTCTTCCCAGTGGTGACCGCTCCTTCCCCACCGCGTCGCAGAATACCTTCTTCATATCATCCGACAGTACATGGTTTGCTTCTATGCACATTTCTTTAATATTTCTTGTTATTTCCTCGCTCTGAATGGTTCTTATCATACGATTCCTCCATATAAATGATGAAGCCATCACTCTCTTTTACTAATCATAAGGGATTGATCCGTCGAAATCAAGTATAATCATGCGTTATTTCTTTTGCAATTGCTATTGACAAAGAATGGATCGAGGTGTATTATTGTATTAAGTAATTAGTACAGTAATACAATAGGAGGTGAGCAAATGACATGGCATTTTGAAAATGACAGACCGATCTATACACAGCTGTTAGAGCAGATACGTCTTCGTATTATATCCGGCATCTACGCGGCTGGCAGTCGCCTTCCTTCAGTCAGGGAACTGGCCGGAGAAGCTTCTGTCAATCCCAATACGATGCAAAAGGCATTATCGGAACTGGAACAAAGCGGCATTATCTATTCTCAAAGAACATCGGGGCGATTCGTCACGGAGGACACGGCAATGATTGAACACGTAAAAGAAGAAATTGCAGAAGAGAAAATCAGAGATTTTTTTAAGGTCATGAACAGTCTGGGCCTGAAACCGGGGGATACATTAAAATTAGTAGAAAAAGCAGCAAAGGAGATGAGTCAATGAATTCCATACTACAGTGCAGCCATATCACAAAAAAATTTGGCTCTTTGACGGCTCTCGATGATGTAAATTTCACCATCGAACCGGGAAGAATCGTAGGGCTGCTTGGCCCTAACGGAAGCGGTAAGTCCACATTTATCAAACTGGCCACAGGCCTTTTGACTCCAACAAGCGGAACAATCACGATCTGCGATCTTCCGGTAAGTGTGGAGACAAAACGGAGAGTCTCTTATCTGCCTGATAAGAATTACTTAAATGACGGGCTGAGAATTAACCAGATTCTCGATTATTTTCACGACTTTTATGATAATTTCGATTTAAATAAGGCTTACGAAATGTTAAAACGTCTGAACATCGATCCAAAGAGCCGGTTGAAAACGCTCTCCAAAGGAACGAAGGAAAAAGTTCAGCTGATTCTGGTCATGAGCCGTAACGCCGATCTTTATCTTCTCGATGAACCCATCGGCGGTGTCGATCCGGCCGCCAGGGATTATATATTAAACACGATCTTATCGAATTACAATGAACAGGGTTCCATCATTATATCGACCCATTTAATTTCCGATATTGAGCCGGTCCTGGATGACATCATCTTTATCAAAGATGGAAAAATCGTTTTGACCAGTTCCGTAGATGCGATCCGGGAAGAAAACGGAAAATCCGTAGACGCTCTGTTCAGGGAGGTGTTCAAATGCTAGGAAAAGTATTCAAATATGAAATGAAATCTACATCCAGATTATTTTTGCCGCTGATGATTGGTTTCATCGCGATTACACTTTTATGTAAATTTGCATTTGAGAGCAGTTACAGTGCGTTTCTGGGAAACAGCCGGCTGATGGAAACAATTACAGTCATCTTTTTTGTCCTGTATTTCATCTATATTATCGCCCTGTTTGTCATGACTTCTGTATTTATCGTCATGCACTTTTATAAGACCATGGTGAGTGACCAGGGATATTTAACCAATACGCTTCCAGTGAAGATGGGAACCTTAATCAATGCAAAGCTGTTATCGGCTGTTCTGTGGGAAATCTTAGCCGGCCTTTTGTTTATCTTATCCATCTTCATCTTTTTTACCGGCCATCTCCATCTGACAGATCTCCAGCAGATATTCCGCGATATCGGGACACTCTATCAGGAAGTATCAAAATACTTAAATATGCCGGTATTCCTGATTGAAGTTACCATCACCTGTATTGCCGGGCTGATCTCCGGCCCCCTGATGCTGTATGCCGCCATTGCCCTGGGCCATTTATTTAAGAAACACAGAGTTCTCTGGGCTATTATTTCCTACTTTGCCATCTATGTGGTAATGCAGATTATCAGCAGCATTTATTTCTCCATATGCGGTTACTCCTCTCCTGTGATCAGCAATTCGGAGTATGCCGTTCAGACCGTTAAGAACTACATGCTGTTCACCACCATCTTCAGCGTGGCCTGTACAGCGGGATTTTATGCCATAACAGATTATGTGTTTACAAAGAAGCTTAATCTGGAGTAATCTCATTTGGGTGAAAAGATTATAAATAAAAAACGTGGAAATTCCGATTAGAATATTTTCTCCAATCGGAATTTTCACGTTTTTCTATTCTGTTCTGCTTCCGTCTTCTCACCGGCAGAACTTTTCAAAATCTAGCTCTTAAATATCTTCGCTTCAATGGAAGCAATGGTAATGCTTTCCAGCCGCTTTCTGCACAATTCGTCGAGATCTGCATAGATTTCATCCATGATGGCCGCCATACCGGATGCAATCATACAATCCATTTCCTTATCTCCTGATTTCCATGAAGCCGATACAAAATCGACCTCCAATGCGTCGCATACCTGCCTTAAATTTACGCAGGATGAGTCTTTTTCAAAATGGTATCCGCCTTCCAGACCTTCTTTGGTTGAAATGATCCCGGCTTTTTTTAATTTGGCCATAACCTTTCTCACCCTGGCCGGATTGGTACATACGTTGGAAGCCAGTGCCTCACTGGATACTGTCTGCTGACGGTGATTCAAATACACCAAGGCGTGGACCGCTATTGCAAATTCACTTGTCACGTGATTCGCCCCCTGTCTGATTCATACTCTTTTTCTGAAACATAAATCTGTAATTATTATTGTTTCAGTTTATGATGTAATACTATCAGTTACAGTTTTTTTTGTCAAGTCCAAAGCCAAATTATTTCGAAACAAAATTATTTTAAGATTTTACCCATAATGATAACACAGCCCATAATGATCAGGATGGATACAAAGATTCCTCCCATGCCTTTTCCCATGATCTCCAGAGCGATTAATAAATTTTCCATCATTGTCTCAACCTCCTATAAGAACCTGGTTACCAGACTGATAACAAGTCCTCCTGCAATCACGGAGGCAATCTGTCCGGATACATTTGCACCGACTGCATGCATCAGAATAATATTTCCCGGTTCCTCTTTCTGTGCCATTTTCTGCACTACTCTGGCCGACATGGGGAATGCGGATATTCCTGCGGCCCCAATCATCGGGTTAATCTTTTCTTTTCGGAACAGATTTAACAGTTTGGCAAACAGCACGCCTCCTATGGTATCAAATACGAATGCGATCAGACCGATTCCCATAATCATCAGTGTGTCGATTCTCACAAATGCGTCCGCACGCATACTAAAGGAGATCGTAATTCCCAGAAGCAGGGTAATCAGATTGGCGAGACCATTCTGAGCCGTGTCAGAAAGATTGCTGAGAACTCCGCACTCCCTCAGAAGATTACCAAACATTAAAAATCCCACGAGGGCCACCGACATGGGGGCAATCATGCCTACAATCATGGTTACGACAATTGGAAATGCAATTCGCATCGTCTTCGATACAGCCGCCGGTTTATACTCCATATGGATGGTTCTTTCCCTCTTCGTCGTAACCAGTTTAATGGCAAACGGCTGGACGATCGGCACCAGGGCCATATAGGAATAGGCGGCCACCGCGATGGCTCCAATATACTTTGAATGCAGAATCTGAGACACAAGGATGGATGTGGGCCCATCCGCCGCACCGATTATGCCGATGGACGCCGCATCCTTTAAGTCAAATCCAAGAAGTACTGCCGCACAGATTGCAATGAAAATTCCCAGCTGAGCCGCCGCACCAAATAAGAACATCACCGGCTGGGACAGCAGAGGACCAAAATCGATCATGGCTCCGATTCCGATGAACAGAAGGATGGGAAGCGCTTCTGATGCTTCGATCCCCACATGAAACAGCCATTCAATAATTCCGTTTGTGTCACCGACACCGGACAATACCTGATTGATAACCCCTGTGTTCGGCAGATTTACAAGAATTGCGCCAAACCCCATGGGCAGAAGCAGGGCCGGCTCATACTCTTTCTTAATCGCAAGCCATATCAGGATGATTCCCAGCAGATACATAAGTATCTGCTGCCATGTAACCGACATAATTCCTTCTAATAAGAATTCCATTTTCAGCCTCCTGTTTCCTTTTCTCGATTCAGTTCCAGTTTTACGGTTTTAATGACCTTTTCATTCATTTTGAGAATGGTATAATGAATTCCATCCTCATACAATTCTATCGGCATCTGCTTCTCATTGGGTATGTATCCAAGGCGTTCGATCAGATAGCCCGACAGAGTATCACAGGAGCTTTCAATCTCCTCATGGAGAACCTCATTTAAGTCATACAGGAGGATGCTTCCGGCTGCCTGATAGACGTGAGGTTCCAGTTCTGTGATCTCCGGCTCCACGTCCTCATATTCATCGTGTAAATCGCCCACAATCTCTTCAATTAAATCTTCCATGGTCACAATGCCTGACACACCGCCGTACTCGTCAACGAGAACCGCCATCTTAATCTTGTTTTTCTGCATTTCCTGAAATAATTTATCCGTCTTTCTGTTTTCAGGAATAAAGTATGGTTTCTGCATGATTGCACGAATATCAATTTCTCTGACAGGCTTTTTATTCGCTTCTATGATAAAATCCTTCATAAACAGGATTCCCACTATATTGTCAATCTCATCCTCGTAAACCGGAATTCTGGAGTGTCTGCTGTTTAAGATTTCATCCATGCTGGACAGCAGCGGCGTGCTTAAATCCACAGCAATCATATCCTGACGCGGAGTCATGATCTCCCTTGCTTTCTTATCGTCAAATAAAAAGATGGAGGTAATCATATCCTGTTCAATTTCATTAAATACTCCGCTTTCCCGGCCGGTTTGAAGCATGGAGCGGATTTCTTCTTCGGAAACCTCCTCTTCCAGATTCTCCGTTTTCAGCCCCAGAAGCCTTAATACTCCGTTGGTAGATACGGACAACAATGCAATAAACGGGGCCATAATCCTGGAAATGATGGCAATCGGCTTCACGGCAAACAGACTGAATGCCTCCGCCTTCTGCAGTGCAACCCGTTTCGGTACCAGTTCACCAAACACCAGATTAAAGTAAGACAGGATGATCGTAACCAGCACCATGGCGATACTCTGGCTATAAGGAATTCCTGACTGCGCCATGCGGTTCCCCAATATCTGCGATATACCTGTCGCGGCGGATGCACTGGAAAAAAATCCGGCAAATGTGATTGCCACCTGGATGGTTGACAGAAATCCTGTAGAATTTTCTGACAGTTTTTGAATCAGGGCCGCTTTTTTATTGCCGTTATCAGCAAGCATCCGGATCCTGTTTTTGTTGACAGATACTACTGCCATTTCCGCCCCTGCAAAAAATGCGTTCATCATTGTAAGGGCTATTAATAATAAAATCTGTGCGGCTATCGTGGCCGCGCCTGGGTCACTGTCCAAGCGTAATTCCTCCTTTATTCAGGTTGGGTATCCGGCATTTCCTGATAAATAAAAAGACTTTTATTGCAGCATGAATATTCCATACTGCAATAAAAGTCTTGCCATTTCAATTCCCAGCGGATTATTTCAATCCACGCCCGGTAATCCAACAGAGTGAGACTGCGGCTTATGAAAAGCCATTCACTTGTTTTATGAAAGCGTTCATTAATCGTACTGACGCACGGGAATCCATAAGGTTATGCCGGCTACTCCCCTTTATTGATGTTATCATTATAATATAAAGAGAGCGGAATTTCTATTAAAAAAATGTTAAGTTTTTCGCTGCCGCCTCTTATTCTTCTGTTTCCGTTTCAGTCTCAACATCATCCAGATCCAGGTCTTCCAGCCCTTCTCCTTCTGACTTGCTTCCGTCATCACGTACTTTGGCAATACTGGCCACACGTATATCAGATTCCTGATCGATGTTCATGAGCTTCACTCCGGAGGTGTTGCGTCCGATCACAGAGATGTCTTCCACGGAAATTCTGATTACAATTCCCTCATTGGTGATAATCATAATATCATGATCGTCATGCACCAGCTTCGCACCCACGATCTTACCGGTCTTCTCTGTAATCTTATAACAGAGCACGCCCTTTCCGCCTCTCTTCTGCGGGGTAAATTCGTCGATCGGGGTTCGTTTTCCCATACCGTTTTCTGATACGATCAAAAGCTTCTCTCCCTGAGTATCCATCTGCATGCCAACAACTTCATCATCGTCGTTGAGCTTCATACCGATTACACCCATGGATACGCGCCCTGTTACGCGGACGTCAGTCTCATTGAAGCGGATACACTGGCCCATCTTCGTAATCAGGAAAATATCCTTTGAATTATCGGTAGCCTTTACCTCGATCAGCTCATCATCCTCGCGGAGTACAATAGCCTGAAGTCCGTTCTTTCTGACATTGGCGTATTCCATCATCGGGGTCTTCTTCACCATACCGTTCTTTGTAGCCATAAACAGGAATTTATCGTCGTCGTATTCCTTCATCGGAATAATGGCGGTAATACTCTCACCCGGAAGCAGCTGAAGCAGATTGATGATCGCCGTGCCTCTGGCCGTCCTGCTTCCTTCCGGAATCGCATACGTCTTAAGCCTGTAAACACGTCCCGTATTGGTAAAGAACATGATATAGTGGTGGTTGGTCGTCATGATCAGATCTTCGATATAATCCTGATCAATGGTCTGCATTCCCTTGATTCCCTTACCGCCTCTGTTCTGACTCTTGAAGTTGTCTACAGACATTCTCTTGATATAGCCAAGCTTTGTCATGGCAACGATGGTGTTTTCATCCGGAATTAAGTCTTCCATGGACATGTCGAATTCATCAAAGCCGATGGAGGTTCTTCTGTCATCCCCGTATTTATCAGAGATCAGCATGATCTCTTCCCGGATTACGCCGAGAAGCTTCTTCTCATCTGCCAGAATGGCTCTCAACTCCTCTATCTTTGCTTCCAGTTCTTTAAATTCATTCTCCAGCTTCTCTCTTTCCAGACCGGTAAGAGCACGAAGACGCATATCCACGATCGCCTGGGCCTGAGCATCGCTTAAGCCGAAGCGCTCCATGAGTTCTGCCTTCGCAATCTGAACATTCTGAGAATTGCGGATGATCTTGATGACCTCATCGATATTATCGAGAGCGATCAGCAAGCCCTGTAAAATATGAGCACGCTCTTCCGCCTTGTTTAAATCATACTGGGTCCTTCTGGTTACAACTTCCTTCTGATGCTCTAAATACAGCTTGAGCATCTGCATCAGGTTTAAGACCCGAGGCTCATTATTGACAAGCGCCAGCATGATGACGCCGAATGTATCCTGCAGCTGGGTATGTTTTAAAAGCTGGTTTAATATAACATTGGCATTGACGTCACGGCGAAGTTCGATGACGATTCTCATACCGGAACGGTCAGACTCATCTCGTAAATCCGTGATTCCATCGATCTTCTTCTCTTTAGCAAGTTCGGCCATCTTTTCAATCAGACGGGCCTTGTTTACCATGTAAGGAAGTTCCGTTACGATGATACGGCTCTTTCCGTTTGGAAGCGTTTCAATATCTGTCACAGCGCGGACTCTGATCTTTCCGCGGCCTGTGCGGTAAGCTTCCTCGATTCCCATTTTGCCCAGGATGGTTGCCCCTGTGGGGAAATCCGGCCCCTTGATGATTTCAAGGACCTCTTCCATCTCGGTCTCTCTGTTTTCCTCAACGTGGTTGTCAATAATTTTAACAACCGCGCCGATTACCTCTCTTAAGTTATGAGGCGGAATGTTGGTCGCCATACCTACGGCGATTCCTGATGTTCCGTTGACCAGAAGATTGGGGAATCTGGCGGGAAGAACCACCGGTTCTTTCTCTGTCTCATCAAAGTTCGGTGTGAAATCAACCGTATTCTTACCGATGTCAGCCAGCATTTCCATGGAGACCTTGCTCAAGCGCGCCTCCGTATAACGCATGGCCGCCGCTCCGTCACCATCGACAGAACCAAAGTTGCCATGGCCATCCACCAGCGGATATCTGGTGGACCACTCCTGCGCCATATTAACCAAAGCTCCGTAGATGGAGCTGTCGCCGTGAGGATGGTATTTACCCATGGTATCACCGACGATACGGGCACATTTACGATGGGGTTTATCTGGTCCGTTATTTAATTCGATCATTGAGAATAAGACTCTTCGCTGTACCGGCTTAAGACCATCCCTTACATCAGGAAGCGCACGGGCAGCGATAACACTCATGGCGTAATCGATGTACGATTTTTCCATGGTCTTTTTCAAATCTACCTCATGAACCTTATCAAAGATATTTGGTTCCATAATTCTTCTCCTTCATAACGCAATATTAATTGTTTTTTAGATATCCAGATTGCCGTACTTGGCGTTGGCCTCGATGAATTCACGTCTCGGCTCTACCTGGTCTCCCATCAGTGTCGTAAATGTCAGATCAATCTCCGATGCGGTCTCCTCGTCAAAGGCGACACGAAGCAGAATCCTGCGCTCCGGATCCATGGTCGTCTCCCAGAGCTGCTCGGCATCCATCTCTCCCAGACCTTTGTAACGCTGAATCTTATTATTGGTGTCACGTCCGATTTCCTTCAGGATGTTGTTTAACTCTTCGTCACTGTAAGCGTACCACACCTTTTTGTTCTTCTCCACCTTGTATAACGGCGGCTGAGCCAGATAGACGTGGCCCTGCTTGATTAGCTCCGGCATGAAACGGTAGAGGAAGGTCAGAAGAAGCGTACTGATATGCGCTCCATCCACATCGGCATCGGTCATGATGATAATCTTGTTATAGCGAAGCTTAGAGATATCGAAATCCTCGTGAATTCCGGTACCGAATGCTGTGATCATTGCTTTTATCTCCGCATTGGAGTAGATACGGTCCAGTCTGGCCTTCTCCACATTTAAAATCTTGCCTCGAAGTGGAAGGATGGCCTGGGTATCTCTGGAACGGGCCGTCTTGGCAGAGCCGCCGGCGGAATCTCCCTCGACGATATAAATCTCGCAGTTTTCCGGGTTTTTGTCAGAACAGTCCGCCAGCTTGCCCGGAAGAGCCATACCCTCGAGAGCCGTCTTTCTTCTCGTCAAATCTCTGGCCTTTCTGGCGGCCGCACGGGCCCGCTGAGCCATTATGGACTTGTCACAGATTGTCTTGGCTACAGACGGATTCTGTTCCAGGAAATACGTAAACTGTTCCCTCAAAATGTTATCCACGGCGCCTCTCGCCTCACTGTTGCCCAGTTTCTGCTTTGTCTGACCCTCAAACTGAGGTTCCTCAATCTTAACGCTGATAATAGCGGTTAAGCCCTCCCGGATGTCCTCACCGGAAAGATTGGCCTCGTTTTCTTTCAACAGCTTATTGTTTCTCGCATAGTCATTGAGTGTATTGGTAAGGGCGTTTTTAAATCCGGATAAATGGGTTCCGCCCTCGGGTGTATTGATATTATTTACAAAGCTGTAGATATTCTCCGTATAGGAATCGTTGTGCTGCATGGAAACTTCCACATAAACACCATCCTTGGAGCCCTCACAGTAAAATACCTGATCGTAAAGCGGAGTTTTCCCGCGGTTTAAGTAAGTGACAAACTCCTTGATTCCGCCTTCATAATGGAATACGTGCTCGTGCTTCTCTTCCCGGTTGTCTCTCAATACAATTTTTAAATTCTTTGTCAGGAATGCGGTCTCCCTCAGACGAATCTTCAGCGTATCATAATCAAATACGGTTTCTTCGAAAATGGTCTCATCCGGAAGGAAGGTAACCTTCGTACCGTGTTCATCCGGTCCCGCTTCTCTGATAACCTTAAGCGGATACATGGTCTTACCTTTTTCGTAGCGCTGCTTATAGGTCTTTCCATCCTGAGTAATTTCTACTTCCAGCCAGTTGGACAATGCGTTTACTACGGATGCGCCAACACCGTGAAGGCCGCCGGATACCTTGTATCCCCCGCCTCCGAACTTACCGCCTGCGTGGAGGATGGTAAATGCTACCTCTACTGCTGGTATTCCGGCTTTTTTCTGGATGCCTACCGGAATTCCCCGGCCGTCATCGACTACGGTAATGGAATTGTCTTCATTAATCGTCACATCAATCATATCACAGTATCCGGCCAGAGCCTCATCCACCGCATTATCGACAATCTCATATACAAGGTGATGGAGTCCCCTTACGGAAGTACTGCCAATGTACATACCAGGTCTCTTTCTGACCGCCTCAAGCCCCTCTAATATCTGGATTTGATCTGCACCATATTCTTCGCTCATATTTTCCTCCTAATTCTCACTGTAAACTTCACCACTCACAACCTTAAAGATCTTATCGATCCGGAACCGGTTATTGACAAAATCCTCCAGCCCCGTACAGGTGATCATGGTCTGTATATGATTAATTCCCGATAACAAGTGATTCTGTCTGCTGCCATCCAGCTCAGATAACACATCATCCAGCAAAAGGATTGGATAATCATTTACTATTTTTTTGACGAGTTCTATTTCTGCAAGCTTTAAGGACAGAGCAGCCGTTCTCTGCTGTCCCTGGGAACCAAACCTTCTGATATCGATATCATTGATGATAAAGCTTAAATCATCTCTGTGGGGTCCCGTTAACGTCGTCCTCTGCTTTAAATCCGAAGGCCTGCTTTTTCTTAATGTATCTTCAAACATATCGGCCGTGACATTTGGCTCATAGCAGATATGTAAAGACTCTTTTTCTCCTGACAGCTGCCGGTGGATGGTTCCGATTAAGTCGTTTAACTGGCTTACAAAGGCCTCCCGGCACCGGATTACCTCCCGTCCGTACTGAACCAGCTGCATATCCCAGATATCCAGTGTCTCCTCATAGTCCGGGCGGAACATGATGTCCTTCAGCAGCTTATTTCTCTGAGTAACAATTTTATTGTACTGAACCAGAGAATGGACATACAGCTTATTAAGTTGACATAACTCCAAGTCAATAAACCGCCGTCGTTCGGCAGGGCCGTTTTTTATGAGATTTAAGTCTTCCGGAGAAAAAAATACAACATTGACAATTCCAAATAATTCGCTGGCCTTCTTGATTGGAACGCCGTTGACCGCCACGCCTTTAGCTCTGTTTTTCTTTAAATGCATGTCGATTCTGTATGGAACATCTCTTTTTCTGACGTTTAATTTGATATGCGACTCATCCCTGTCAAACTGTATGATTTCCTTATCTTTGCTTCCCCTGTGGGATTTTGTCGTAGCACAGACATAGATTGCTTCTAAGATATTGGTTTTCCCCTGGGCATTATCCCCGTACAGGATGTTGGTCCCATGACTGAAATCCATATGTAGTTTATCGTAATTCCTGTAATTTTTAAGCTCTATCGACTCGATAATCATGGACTTCTCTTATTCCTCGATTTTAATCGTCTTTCCGTCGTACTCGACGATGTCTCCGGCTCTCAGTTTTTTACCGCGCTGAAGCTCTGTCCTGCCGTTTACTTTGACCAGGGCTTCTTCTATTACGTATTTTGCATCCACGCCGGAGCCGACCAGACCCGCTGCTTTCAGGGCCTGGCCAAGCTTGATGTATTCATCTCTTAACTTGATTATTTCCAATTTTTTCTCCTTTTTTCATCCCGTTATCCTAAACGGATGCGGCGTTGAAGTTGACCGGAAGAATTAAATAGATATATTTTCCTTCTTCATCCCTGATGAAGCATGGGGATTTCGGATTCAGCATATAAAGAGTTACTTCTTCGTCATCGATGATTCTGAGCGCATCTATCAGGAACTTTGGATTAAAGCCGATCATGATATCGCTTCCTGTCTTATGAGCCGCCACTTCGGCGTTCATGGATCCAAAGCTGGAATTCATCTTAAGCTGCAGCTCCTGATCCACCACGTTGATGATTAACGGCTTCTTGTCATTCTCACGGATCAGGATGGTTGCTCTCTCAATGGAATCTAACAGTTCCCGCTTATTGACTGTGATCTTGGTCTCGTAATCACTGGAAAGCATCTGGTCGATCCGGAAATACTCGCCCTCAATCAGACGGGATACCACAATCGTATCGTCAAATTCAAATAAAATATGGTTGCTGCTGAAGAATATCAGCACTTCTTTCTCGTTGTCGCCGCCCAGAATCTTGCTGACCTCACTGAGAGTCTTGCCAGGAACGATGACTTTTATATCATGGTACGTATCTTTTAATTCCACATTCCGGATGGAAATGCGGTGGCCATCCAGAGAAACGACCTTTAACTGGCTTCCCGATACCTGGAATAATTCACCGGTCATCATCTTATTGCTGTCGTTGGGAGCAATGGAGAAAATAGTCTGGCGAATCACTTCCTTCAGTGTAAACTGGGAAAGGCAGATGTAGTTATCTCTTTCTATATAGGGAAGGTATGCAAATTCCTCACCGTCACGTCCCTGAATATGGAACACGGATTTTTCGCAGGAAATCGTAGTGGTGAATTTTTCATCGCTTTCAATGGTAACGACAGAGTCACCTGCAGATGAAAGCTTTCGAACGATTTCGGATAACAGCTTGGCATCCAGAGCGATTTTTCCCCGTTCATGGATGGTTCCTTCTACCTTAGTTTCAATACCGAGTTCCATATCGTTGGCTGTCAGTTTAATCTCGGAACCACTGGCATCAATGAAGATACATTCTAAGATCGACATGGTTGTCTTGGATGGAACTGCTTTTAAAACGATGTTGATGCCGTTTAAAATGGCATCCTGTTGAAATGTCAGCTTCATAATTGTTGATAACTCCTTTTCAGTAAATTCACGAATTATATTGATAAATAAATAGATAAATTCCGTCGTATTAGTAGTAGGGGCTGTGGGTATGTGTAAAAGCCTTAAAACCGTCGAAGGGGACAGGCTTTTCCCTGTGAATAAGAGTGTGAATAACGTCCACAATCCTTAAGGAAAACTCTCAGGTTATCCACATGAGCCTGAGAAGGGAAAAGAACCTCATGGTTATCCACAGGCAATCAACATCCAATTCACATGAAATTGTGGATGAAGCTACTGTGGACTGAGTTTTTTCTTGAGGATATCAAGAGTGTTTATTAAGTTGGAATCATTCTTGACAACATCGGCCTTTATCTTCTCGATTCCGTGAATAATCGTCGTGTGATCGCGTCCGCCTAAATACTTACCGATAGACTGCAGCGGTGTTCCCACGATCTCGCGGCATAGGTACATGACGATCTGGCGCGGATAGACGATTTCCTTGTTCCGCTTCTGGGAACAGATATCGAGGGGGGTGATTCCGTAATGGTCTGCCACCACCTGGATGACTAACTCAGGAGTCACTTCCCGCTTGTCGTTGGGAGAGATGATATCCTTTAAGGCTTCTTCAGCCAGTTCTACGGTAATTTCCTTATTATCCAGCCTGGAAAGAGCGACGATTTTTGTCAGGGCGCCTTCTAACTCACGGATGTTGGACTTAATGTTGGTGGCAATGTATTTAATTACCTCGTTATCGATGTTGTAGCCCTCCATCTCTTCCTTTTTCCGGAGGATGGCCATCCTTGTCTCGTAGTCCGGAGACTGGATGTCTACGGTTAAACCCCATTCAAACCGGGAACGGAGACGTTCTTCCAGAGTCTCAATTTCTTTTGGCGGTTTATCTGAGGAGATAATAATCTGTTTTTTGGATTCATATAATGCATTAAACGTGTGGAAGAATTCTTCCTGTGTACTTTCCTTGCCGATAATAAACTGAATATCATCGATCAGCAGGACGTCGTTGGTCCTGTATTTGTCGCGGAATTCAGTAGGAGAGAAGTTGTTCTTATTACGGATGGCATCGATCAGCTCGTTGGTAAATTTCTCACTCGTTACATAAAGAACCTTTGCATTCGGGTTATTTTTCAAAATAAAATGACCGATGGAATGCATCAGATGCGTTTTTCCGAGTCCCACGCCTCCATAGATAAAAAGCGGGTTGTAGATTTCTCCGGGGGATTCGGCAACCGCCAACGATGCAGCATGGGCCAGATTGTTGTTGGCACCGACTACAAAGGTATCGAATGTATATTTCGGATTTAAATTGGCGTTTATGATGGCCGACTGGCTGACCGTGTTCATCGCGTTGTTAATCAGCGTGTTTCCGGTCTGGGCCTTGGGAACTTCTTCCTGCGGAACCTGGTTTTCCACAACGAAGTCTACGTTACATTCAAATCCCGTTACCTCTTCAATGGTAATTTTTAAAAGGAATCCGTATTTTTTACGGATATACCCTAAAAATTCCACGTCCGGGACAGTAACCGTTACGGTGTCTCCGTTTATGGAATGTACTTTCAGTGGGAGAAGCCAGGTTTTGAAGGAAACGTCGGTAATTTCGTGCTCTTCCTTCAAATTAAGTAAGATTTCGTCCCATTTTTCTTTTAACTTTTCTAACATTTCAAGTCTCCTACATCTATCAAAATGCAAATAACGGAAAGTCCCCCTCATACCTGTTTGGGGGAATAGTGCGCATTAGCCCAATCTAAAACCATTTTATACTATTTCGAACTATTTTTCAATGATAATAGAAAAATTTTGTGGATAAGTATGTGTAAGACATGTGAATTTGTTGTTTATGGGGTGTTGATAATGATTCTGAAGGGGAGTTGTCCACAAAAATGAGGCATTTTCTAAGTTCATTTATACACAGACGGAAAAATTTGAATTTAAGAGGCCTTGTGAATATGGGGTGTGAACAATAAACAGGTTATCAAGAGCTTATCCAGAGAGTTATCAACAACTTATCCACATTTTGGGGATAACATTATGTAAATTAACAATATGCATGTGAAAAAGTACACATCACACCATTGACGCGGCGCCTTCTACTGGGTATAATTCGGTTGTAACAGTTGCATTGTATCTTGGAAAAGAACAGTAGCACAGGAGGTAAAAAATGAATATTGAGAACAAAACCCGCAACCTGGTACTGGCCGCAGTCTTTATGGCCATTATCATCATCATGGCATTTACGCCTTTCGGGTATATCCCGCTGGGATTCATGAATGCCACCATCATTCACGTTCCGGTCATAATTGGAGCCATTATACTTGGACCAAAATATGGCGGATTCTTAGGTTTGGTGTTCGGAATAACCAGTCTGTGGAAAAATACGTACATGCCGAATGCCACCTCGTTTGTGTTCTCCCCGTTTATCAAAATCGGAGAGTACGGCGGAAATTTCTGGAGCCTGGTGATCTGCCTGGTGCCGAGAATCCTGATTGGAATTGTGGCATATTATGTATTCAGAGGTATTATGAAGACCCTGAAAGCGAATCGGGCAAGAAGAAGCATTGCTCTGGCTGCAGCGGCAGTTGCCGGATCATTAACCAACACTCTGCTGGTAATGAATCTGATTTACTTATGTTTTGGAAAAGAGTATGGAGCGGCAGCAAAGGGACTGACGGAAGGAATCTATACAGTTATACTGGGAATCATTTGTTTGAACGGAATTCCTGAGGCTATTGTGGCGGGAGTTTTAACCGTGGCGGTCACGCAGGCACTGTTTAAGGCAATGAAGAGATAGAACAATGAAATGATAGAAGAATGAAATTGTAAAGAGCAGTAATCCATTGGAAGAGAAGATGGGTTACTGCTTTTGTATTTTCAGTAAGATAGATATTAATCATGGGAGGGGAATTTTCAGGCCTCTTTTTCTGATAATGATTTACGAAATACCAGTAGTATGATAAACTGTAAGTGTGAATTCCACAAGGATTCAGAATCATGATTTAGTAATAAATATCTAATTTTTAGTATGCCGCCCGTGCAGAACGGCTGTGGCAGTCAGGTAATTTCATGGAGGTTCCTCCAAACATATTCAAAAAATAATTTAATATCTCAGGTAAATATGGAAAGGCGGCGGATGCATATGGATAGGTAACGCTAATGTATTTTTTATGCTAAAAAACAAAAGAGAAAGGAAAAGTATGCAATGAACCAATATCACGATATGTATGACCGCGTGGCTAAAAAGTGCCTGACGCTGTCAAACCGTGCGATTATCCAATTTATAAATGGGACGTTTGGGGTGAATCATCCGATGGATAGTAAAGTGACTTATAACTGGACGGAGCATGAGGATGGCAGTATTACATTCCGTATTTTTGAATATGGATTTCATCATGCTATTAAAATCAGAAGAGAGGAAAATGTACTGGAATTTCCGGATCCGGTTTTGATCTGCCTGTATGAAGGGAAGTCTGAACCAGATGAGAGAGACTTAACAATCCGGTTTGGAAATAGTGGTACTTATATTTATAAGGTACCTGTTATAAAGTATCTTTCATTGTCTCCGGAAGAACTTCAGAATAGAAATATGATTATTCTGATACCGTTTCAGCTTTTGAAACTTAAAAAGTCAATGGAAAAAAAGAGGACAAAAGAGAATCTGGAGGCGTTGAAATACCTTGTTACCCATGATATAATTGGATCAATAGAAGTGAATGTAAAAGCAGGAAATATAACACCAACTGATGGCCGTAAATTAAAAAATATGACTCTGCAGTTATACCATCATATTTATGATCGGTATCAGGAAGTTTCAGATGAAGGAGTGAGCGAAGCGGTGGAAGAGGCGTTGATTCTGGATATTGATGTAATTGAGATGGAGCATAAGAAGGAACTGAGAGAAAAAGAGCAGAAAATTGAACAAAAAGAGAAGGAAATAGAGGAAAAGCAGAAAGAAGCAGAAGAAAAAGGCGAGGAAGTGAAGGTCTTAAAGCTCCTCTTAAAAGGGAAATCTCCAAAGGAAGCAGCCAGAGAGCTGAATATTTCTCTTGAAAAAATTGAGAAAATGATCAATTCATAAGAGGAAGGAATTGATTGGTAAAGAAATCATTGAGTAAAAAGTCATAGAAAACAGGTAGCCGGAAACAGGATTCCGGCCGCCTGTTTTTTTGATATAAAATATAGATACAAAAAATAGATACAAATATAGATACAAAATATAGTAACAGATTTTTGATATCCATACATTTTATGGTATAACCCTTATTTTATAAGAAAAAATAGCATTTTTAGCTTGACGAACCCTTATTTCTTCTATATAATTGAAACGATGTTTAACTAAAATAGTCTCAATATGTTTATTCATATTGCTATGATAAGCTATTGTAATAAGAGGAGGTGTCCGTAGATATGAAGATGACGTTTCAGCCGAAGAATAGACAGAGATCTAAAGTTCATGGTTTCAGAGCCAGAATGAGCACTCCAGGCGGAAGAAAAGTTTTAGCTTCCAGAAGAGCAAAAGGTAGAGCGAAATTATCAGCTTAAGGAAAGAAAAGCCCCTCGCATTTTGTACGGGGGAATCATGGAAAAGCCCCTTCACATGCGTTCAGGGGAAATGATGGACCAGGCCGCAAGTAATTGTGGCCTTTTCTTTTCTTCATTTCCGTGAGCGGCGAGCCAGGCAGAGGGAGTTCATGAAACATTTTAATTCGATTAAAAAAAACCGGGATTTTCAGGAAGTATACCAGACCGGGAAATCCTATGCAAACAAGTTACTTGTCATGTATGTGAAAAAGACGGACAGGCCGGAAACCAGAATTGGGATTTCGGTCAGCAAAAAAGTTGGCAACAGTGTGGTCCGGCATCATATAACCAGATTATTGAGAGAAAGCTTCAGGCTTCATGAAGACATGACAGAGACAGGGTTAGACATCGTGGTCGTCGCCAGAGCGGCGGCAAAAGAAGAAAATTATCATTCAATCGAGAGTGCGTATCTGCACTTATGCGGACTGCATAACATTTTAAAAAAAGAATCGAAGTGATCTTATGGTAAAGAAAATCATGATACTGTTGATTCGGGGTTACCAGAAATTTCTTTCCCCGCTGAAAGTAAGAACTCACTGCATTTACACGCCTACGTGTTCTCAATACGCCATTGAGGCACTGCAAAAGTATGGTGTGTTTAAAGGTACATTTTTGGCTTGTAAAAGGATACTTCGGTGTCATCCTTTTGCAAAAGGCGGTTATGATCCAGTTCCGTAAAAGACAGGAATTTGAGGAGGTAGTTCATTGGAATTTTTAGTACTCACGAAAGTCGGAGGCATTTTGGGGCCGTTCGCAACTGTTCTGGGCATTATTATGGATTGGCTGTTTAAGCTGACCAGTATTTTCGGAATCCAGAACATCGGTTTATGTATTATCTTATTTACTCTTGTAACAAAACTTCTTATGTTCCCACTGACTTTAAAACAGCAGAAGTCATCGAAGCTGATGAGTATTATGCAGCCGGAACTGAATGCCATTCAGGCAAAGTATAAAGGGAAAAAAGACCAGGAATCCATGATGAAGCAGAACGTGGAAATCCAGGCTTTATATGAAAAATACGGTACATCCATGACGGGCGGCTGTTTACAGCTCGTGATCCAGATGCCGATTCTGTTCGCACTGTATCAGGTTATTTACCATATTCCGGCCTACGTATCCAGTGTTAAGGATGTATTTATGAATGTAGTGACATCTATTACATCTCTTGGCGTGGATCATGTGGGAATGCTGACCCAGTTTGCAACGGATAATAAAGTCAATATGGCTATGGTAAAGGATATGGCTACAAACAATGGCCTTGTAGATTTTCTTTACCAGTTGAATCCGACTCAGTGGTCGGCGCTTCAGGATTTATTTCCGAGTATTCAGGGAACGATCGTGGAAAATGCTGCAAAGATTGAGCATATGAACTCTTTCCTGGGAATCAATCTGGCGAGCACACCGTTTAGCGTTATGTTCCCCAATGGATTTACCGGAGGATTTCATTTCAGTCTGGCAATCTTAATTCCGATTCTTGCAGGTTTATCCCAGTGGTTAAGTGCAAGGTTAATGACAGTGAATCAGCCTTCAACCGGTAATGATGATGGTAATTCCATGGCTCAGTCCATGAAGATGATGAATACCATGATGCCTCTGATGTCTGTATTCTTCTGCTTTACCTTTGCTTCCGGTATTGGTATTTACTGGATTGCATCCAGTGTATTCCAGGTTATCCAGCAGGTATTAGTAAATCGTTATATGGACAGAATTGATATCGATGAAATGGTAAAACAGAACGTTGAAAAGGCAAACAAGAAGCGCGCTAAAAAGGGACTTCCTCCGCAGAAGGTGGCACAGAATGCAACAGCCAATTTAAAGAGCATTCAGGCAGCGAATGAGAAAGAGGAAGCCGACAGACTGAAGAAGATTGAGAGAACACAGGAGCAGATGAAGGCCTCCAATGATTATTACAGCAGCGGAGCAGCCAATCCCAACAGTATTTCTGCAAAGGCACGCATGGTTCAGAAATATAACGAAAAGCACAGTAAATAGGAGGGGTTCCGGATGGATATGATTACAGTTTCAGCTAAAACCGTAGATGAAGCAATTACGAAGGCATTAATCGAATTGGAAACGACCAGCGATAAGCTGGAGTATGAGATTGTTGATAAAGGAAACAGTGGAATTCTGGGATTCATCGGTTCCAAACCGGCCATCATTCGTGCAAGAAAGAAAGAGACTATAGATGATAAGGCGATCGCATTTCTCGGAGAGGTGTTCGGCGCCATGGATATGGGCGTGAATATCGAAACCGCTTTTAATCAGGAGGAAAAAGAACTTTCTATCAATTTAGCAGGCGACGATATGGGAATACTGATTGGAAAACGCGGTCAGACCCTGGATTCTCTGCAGTATCTCGTAAGTCTCGTTGTAAACAGGGAGAGTGAAGATTATATCCGGGTTAAGCTGGATACAGAGAATTACCGTGAGAGAAGAAAAGAGACACTGGAAACACTGGCTAAGAATATCGCATATAAAGTGAAGAGAACGAGACGTTCCGTATCGCTGGAGCCTATGAATCCATATGAAAGAAGAATTATCCATTCCGCGCTTCAGAATGATAAGTATGTAGTGACACGAAGCGAGGGTGAAGAGCCCTTCCGCCACGTAGTGATTTCCTTAAAAAAGGATTACTCGAAGAAGGACCGCTATCAGGATAACAGAGAAAAATAGAGTAACGTCGATTGAGGGGTTGGGGCTGTCGGAAGGCACCTCACCCCTTTTCTTTTTCAGGTGAAAAATATGAAGATGAATACAATTGCAGCAATTGCCACTGCCATGAGCAGTTCAGGAATCGGAATCGTCAGGATCAGCGGGGATGAGGCATTTACAATTATAGATAAGATTTACAGGGGAAAAGGGAAAAACAGCAGGAAGTTATCGGATGCTCCTTCCCATACCATCCATTACGGGTATATCGCAGATGGTGATGAAATCATTGATGAGGTTCTGGTCATGTTAATGAGGGGACCGAAGAGTTTCACGGCCGAGGACACGGTTGAGATTGATTGTCACGGCGGTGTTTTGATTACGAAGAAAATACTGGAAACGGTTTTAAAATATGGAGCAAGGCCCGCAGAGCCCGGAGAATTTACGAAGAGGGCGTTTTTAAACGGGCGAATCGATCTGGCCCAGGCGGAAGCGGTCATCGATGTGATCAATTCCAAAAATGATTACGCGTTAAAGGCCTCTGTCAGCCAGCTGGATGGAGCAGTTTCAAATGCGGTAAAGAAACTGCGGGAGCAGATTATCTATCAGATTGCGTTTATCGAATCGGCGCTGGATGATCCGGAGCATATATCTCTGGATGGATATGGAGAGTCACTGTTATCGGTGATTCAGGGGCTGAAGGAAGGCTTATGGAAGCTGATCCGTTCAGCTGATAACGGCAGAGTGATGACTGAGGGGATTAAGACTGTAATTCTGGGAAAGCCCAATGCGGGAAAATCTTCTCTGCTGAATGTTCTGGTGGGAGAAGAGAGAGCCATCGTCACGGATGTAGCGGGTACCACAAGGGATACGCTGGAGGAAACCATCCGTCTGGAAGATATTACACTGAATGTGATTGATACTGCGGGAATTCGAGATACGGATGATATAGTAGAAAAAATCGGAGTGGAGAAGGCAAGAAATGCTGCCGATGCCGCCGACTTAATTATCTATGTGGTGGATGGTTCCTGCCCTCTTGATGAAAACGACGAGGAGATTCTTAAGTTTATCAAAGACAGAAAAGCAGTCGTACTTTTGAATAAATCGGATCTGACAATGGAAATCACTGCTGATATGCTGGCTTCCAGGACGGCACATAGTGTGATTGCCATTTCTGCAAAAGAACGGGTAGGAATTGAACTTTTGGAGGATGAGATTAAAACCATGTTTTATCATGGTGAGATTGATTTTAATGATGAAGTCACGATTACGAATGTAAGACATAAGAATGCACTGGAACAGGCGTACAGCAGCCTGGAAATGGTGGAGCAGAGCATCCAAAACGGTATGCCGGAGGATTTCTATTCCATCGACTTGATGGATGCTTACGAGCAGCTGGGCCTCATTATAGGCGAAGCGGTGGAAGACGATCTGGTTCATGAGATATTCAGTAAGTTCTGTATGGGCAAATAGAGAGAAGGAAGGTTGTTATGCCAAATTTAGAAGAATCATATGACGTTGTGGTGGTTGGAGCCGGACATGCCGGCTGTGAGGCGGCTCTGGCTGCAGCCAGACTGGGACTTGAGACCATCATGTTTACAGTCAGCGTGGACAGTATCGCGCTGATGCCCTGCAATCCCAATATAGGCGGCAGCTCCAAGGGACATCTGGTAAGAGAGCTGGATGCCCTGGGCGGAGAGATGGGAAAGAACATTGATAAGACTTTTATTCAGTCTAAAATGCTGAATGAATCGAAGGGACCCGCGGTTCATTCCCTGCGGGCTCAGGCGGATAAGCAGAATTACTCCAGGGAAATGAGAAATACACTGGAAAATACGGATCACCTTACCATTCGCCAGGCTGAGGTGACCGATATAATTGTAGAAAATGGTGTTCTTACCGGGGTAAAGACATTTTCAGGAGCGGTATATCACTGTAAAGCGGCTGTTTTGGCTACTGGAACGTATTTAAAAGCAAGATGCATCTACGGCGATGTGAGCAATGCCACAGGGCCTAATGGTCTTCAGGCGGCGAATCATCTGACGGATTCACTGAAGGAACACGGTATTGAAATGTATCGGTTTAAGACGGGAACACCGGCCAGAGTGGACAAACGCAGCATTGATTTTTCCAGGATGGAAGAGCAGTTTGGGGATAAAAAAATAGTACCGTTTTCTTTCTCTACGGACCCGGAAACCATCCAGAAGGAGCAGGTTTCCTGTTGGTTGACGTACACCAGCGAGAAAACCCATGAGATTATACGGGCCAATCTCGATCGGTCTCCGCTGTTTTCCGGTGCGATTGAGGGAACGGGCCCCAGATATTGTCCTTCGATTGAAGACAAGGTGGTAAAGTTCCCGGATAAGAACCGTCACCAGGTCTTCGTGGAGCCGGAAGGATTGTATACCAATGAAATGTACCTGGGCGGTATGTCGAGTTCTCTTCCGGAGGATGTGCAGCACGCGATGTACCGGACCGTTCCGGGACTGGAGCATGTAAAAATCGTTCGGAATGCATATGCAATTGAGTATGACTGCATTAATTCCCGTCAGCTGAAAGCCACGCTGGAATTTAAGACCATCAGCGGCCTGTTCAGCGGCGGCCAGTTTAACGGCAGTTCCGGCTATGAAGAAGCGGCGGTACAGGGCTTTATGGCCGGTGTAAACGCGTCTATGAAGGTTTTGGGGAGAGAGAGTTTTGTTCTGGACCGGTCTCAGGCATATATTGGTGTTCTGATTGATGATCTGGTGACGAAGGAAAACCATGAGCCTTACCGCATGATGACATCCCGGGCAGAGTATCGTCTGCTTCTGCGTCAGGATAATGCCGACCTGCGTCTGATGGGGATTGGTCACGAAATCGGCCTTGTCAGTGATGAGCAGTATGAGAAGCTTTTGAAAAAGGAGTCAGCTATTGAGACGGAGATAAAGCGTCTGGAAAGCACCAATATCGGTGCATCAAAAGAAGTTCAGGAGTTTTTGGAAAGAAATGGAAGTACTCTTTTAAAAACAGGAACGACGCTGGCTGAACTGATTAGAAGACCGGAACTGAACTATGTTATGTTAACTGAATTAGATTCTAAAAGACCAGAATTACCGGTGGATGTCATAGAACAGGTTGACATAAATATAAAATATGACGGTTATATCCGGCGCCAGAAACAACAGGTGGCTCAATATAAAAAACTGGAAAATAAAAAACTGGATGCAGACTTTGATTACAGCAGTGTAAAGAGTCTTCGGAAGGAAGCAGTACAGAAGCTGGATTTATACAGACCCATGTCGATAGGACAGGCATCCAGAATCTCCGGTGTATCCCCTGCTGATATCTCTGTTCTTCTGGTTCATTTAGAGCAGCTGCGTTATCAAAAACGGGACGAAAAGAGTGAAGAAAAGTAAGGAGCAATAGTAAGGAACAGAAGCCAGCATGATTTGAGGGAATATAAGAAGATGTGGAAGGAAGTGTAAGATGACGGCAGAATTTAAGGATAGATTAAATCGAGAATTGAATCAATTTTCTATTATTTTAGAAAATTCACAAATAAATCAATTTTACCAATATTATGAATTATTAGATGAATGGAATAAGGTCATGAATCTGACAGCAATTACAGATCAGAATGAGGTGATTACAAAGCATTTTGTTGATAGTCTGGCCCTGGTGAAAGCAATGGGAGAAATATCCACGAAGGAATATAAAATCATCGATATAGGTACCGGAGCTGGATTTCCTGGAATTCCGTTGAAAATTGCATTTCCACAATTAAAAATAACCTTAATGGATTCACTGAATAAAAGAATAAAGTTTTTAAATGAAGTGATTGAGCAATTAGGGTTGAAAGAAATTACTGCGGTGCATAGCAGAGCCGAGGATTTAGGAAGAGATAAAGATTACAGGGAACAATATGATCTCTCGGTGTCCAGAGCAGTTGCCAATTTATCAACACTTTCGGAATACTGTATGCCTTTTGTTAAACCCGGTGGTTTCTTTATTTCCTATAAATCAGGGAAAATAGAAGAGGAGCTTTCGTCTGCGAAACATGCGATTTTTTTACTTGGTGGAAAAGTTAACAGGATTGAAAGTTTTACGTTGGATGGAGCAGAAGCAGAGCGTACATTAATAAAGATTGAAAAAGTAAGTGAGATATCAAAAAGGTATCCACGCAAAGCAGGGGTACCTGGTAAAGAACCTTTAAAGTGAGTAAATGAGAAGCGGATGTTTCACGTGAAACATCCGCTTTTATAATGGCAAAACCATCCAGAGAACGAGAGTAAAATAAATCCTATTTCTTTCTATAATTATACAAAAAACATTTGGATGGTTTTGTATAACTCCATAGGATTTTCCAATTGTGGTAGATACTTGGATTCACTGATCAACGAACTTTCAATCGCAGGATTATATTCATGATATTCTCCAATCAGCTGCTTGATAGAATCCATAGCAGTTCCTCCGACAATATAAATACTGTTATCTATTTTCTTCAATGCATTGACTATATTACATTTCGTATAATTACACTTTACACTGGCATACAGCGATTTCGGAGACTCACCCAAATGTGCTGCTTCATAGTAAGCATCTACATAGGAAGATTTTACTGAATACGGATTAAAGTAATAATCCCGTGTGAATTCCTCTGTAATGGCCTGTTTGCTGGATGCAATGTGATATAATAAAGTTCCGATAATTGGAAGGTCGAGAATAAACTTATAAACTTTTGCATGCTTATTCGGTATCTGACTGCATGTAATAAGACTGTCCGGATTAATCAGCATGATTTGATCAAATAACTCTGATGACTGATTGCAGGCCATAATTACAAGAGCAGCTGAGGCACCGGAAGTGATTACATTTGTTCGATGCCCGATTTCTGATTTAATAAAGTCGGACAGTAATTGTACATATAGGAAATTCGTATAAGTCAAATCGGGTTTTTCTGATCGTCCGCAGCCTAACAAATCAATTGTATATACGGTATATTGATCTTTTAAATAATTAACCAGTTGCGTCCACTCATAGCCACTGGAAAATGCTGTTAAATCATGAACCAGTAAAATAGGTTTTCCTGATCCTGTTTTTGTATAATGGATATTTCCAAAGCGCCATTTATAACAAAGTGATTTAGATTCTGCCAGAATATTTTTGGAGGTGGCAGATACTTTAATACATTTATTGATTACTGCAGTAGCAGCAGCAGCGCCGGCTGCCAGGGTTAGCAGTGTAAGTAATTTATTTTTTGTTTTCATGATTTCCTCCATTCCATGCACCAGTCCGTACAAGATATATACCTATTATAATATAATAGAATCCCAGTTACAACGGGGAACATATTAAAAAATTCTTAATCTTAAGAAAAATGTTTCACGTGAAACATTTTTATCCTATTTCTCTATTTTTTTTTATAAAGCATAGGAAAAAGAATTGAAATGTGCTATACTCTATTTTGAACCGTATTTTCCGGTTGCTTCAGGGAGAGGAAATATAAAAATGGGTAGAATTATTGCTATTGCAAACCAAAAAGGCGGTGTCGGTAAGACGACGACCGCAATTAATCTGTCCGCATGTCTGGCAGAATCAGGACAAAAAGTATTAACTGTAGATTTTGATCCCCAGGGTAATGCCACAAGCGGCCTTGGAATTGAAAAGGGCGAAATCGATAAAACCGTTTATGATTTGCTGGTTGGAGAGTGTGATATTGAGGAATGTCTTATTTCTAATATGCAGGAAAACCTGGATCTACTGCCTTCCAATGTAGACCTGGCTGGAGCTGAAATAGAACTGTTAGAAATAGAAAATAAAGAAGTTCTTCTAAAGACATATCTTTCTAAAATCCAGAACAACTATGATTTCATCATCATAGACTGTCCACCATCATTAAACTTATTAACGATCAATGCCCTGACGGCTGCCAATACTGTATTGGTGCCCATTCAATGCGAATATTATGCATTGGAAGGTTTAAATCAGGTGTTAAAAACAGTTAATCTGGTAAAAAAGAAGCTGAATCCATCGTTAGAGATGGAAGGAGTTGTATTTACCATGTATGATGCCAGGACGAATTTGTCATTGGAAGTTGTGGAGAGTGTAAAAAATAATTTGAATCAAAATATTTACAAAACAATTATACCGAGGAACGTCAGACTTGCGGAAGCGCCAAGTCATGGAATGCCGATTAACTTATATGATTCCAGATCGGCAGGCGCGGAAAGTTACAGGCTGTTAGCAGCTGAAGTGATAAGCAGAGGGGAAGATATTTAGTTATGGCGAAACGAACAGGATTAGGAAAAGGTCTTGGAGCAATATTCGGAGATGAAGTAATGGAATCTGCAGCGGAAGAGCAGGAAGCAAAACATCAGGCTAAGAGTAAGAGTGCTCAGGAACCGGAAAAAAAAGAGGAAGAAAATGATATTGGCAAGGAGTTAATGGTAAAAGTTACAGCCATAGAGCCAAATCGGGAACAGCCCAGAAAGGACTTTAACGAGGAGGCAATGGAGGAACTGGCTGAATCCATGAAAGTATATGGAGTATTACAGCCGCTTCTGGTACAGAAAAAAGGCGATTATTATGAAATAATCGCAGGTGAACGCCGTTGGAGAGCGGCAAAGCTGGCGGGACTGAAGGAAGTTCCGGTCGTGATCCGTGAGTATACGAAACAACAAACCATGGAGATTGCCCTCATAGAAAATGTCCAGCGTGAAGATTTGAATCCGATTGAGGAGGCTAAAGCTTATCAGCGCTTAATTCAGGAATTCGAACTGAAGCAGGAGGAGATTGCGGCCAGAGTCGGTAAAAACCGTGTAACCATTACGAACAGTATGAGATTACTGAAGCTGGATGAACGGGTACAGGATCTGCTGGTTCAAAACCAGATTACTGGCGGACACGCGCGTGCACTGCTGTCGGTAGAGGATGGACAACTTCAGTATGAACTGGCAGGCAAGATTATTGCTGAGAATCTGAGTGTAAGAGAAACAGAAAAGCTTGTTAAATCGTTATCAAAAAAGAAAAATCCCAAAGAAAAGAAAGTGGAAGATGAGAGTCTTACTTTGATTTTCCGTGATCTGGAAGAACGGATGAAATCTGCAATGGGAACGAAAGTAAGCATTAACAGAAAAGACAAAAATAAAGGAAGAGTAGAAATTGAGTACTATTCTGAGTCAGAATTGGAAAGAATAGTAGAATTGATAGAATCCATAAGATAGTAGTAACGGAAGTGAGGACGAAAGAAATGGAAAACAGTATGATGGATTTATGGCCGGTCGACCCGGGCTATATGATTCTGGGGTTGGCTGTACTTACACTAATATTGTTGATTATCGTAATCATCTGCCTGATTCAGATGAGACGGCTTTACCGCAGATACGATTATTTTATGAGAGGTAAGGACGCGGAAACCCTTGAGGAGATCATCATGGAGCAGATGGGGGATATCGAGGCGCTGAAAGCGGAAGACCGTGCAAATAAAGACTCGATCCGCAATACAAACAAGAATTACAGAAGCGCTTTCCAGAAATTTGGTCTCGTGAAATACAATGCTTTTAAAGGTATGGGCGGAAATTTGAGCTTTGCAATGGCTCTTCTTGATTATACCAACACAGGTTTTGTTTTGAACTCTGTACACAGCAGGGAAGGCTGCTACGTCTATATAAAGGAAGTAGAACGGGGAGAGACAGATGTGTTGTTAGGAAGTGAAGAAAAAGACGCTCTGGAGCAGGCACTGGGATACCATTAGAGTTGAATCCAGATACACTGACTTTGTCACCCTGGCTGATTTCTGTAATACAAGGACAAACCGTGTAGTGAAATAAAAACCCCTTTTCATTTGGGAGGAGATGATTCCTCACAAATGAAAAGGGGTTTTGTATTTAGAGAATCTCAGTCATATTCGCATGGTGCGATTCTGTCAGAGCAGCACCAATTGCGGTTCCATACTCTGCCTGTTCCGGTATAATAAAATGAACATCAAACATGGTTTCCAGAGAACAGAAAATATCCTTACACTGAGGGAATTTCGCAAGATTCCCGATCATGACGAAGTTGTTGATCTCACTGTTGAGAGAGGAAAGAATAGCGGATTTTCCAATTGCCTGAAGCACCATGTTAATGAGGCCGATGGCAATATCCTCTTCATTGACCTGCCCTCTTACCTTGCCAAAATTGGAGGCTGTGGCTGTAAGAGGAAGTCCCGGCAGCGCTTCCTTTGATATATCACAGATCTGTAAATCTACGTGGCTTAAATCGCCGCCGCTTGCAAGTTCCATAATTTTACTGATCTCCTGGGTTTTTAGGAGAAGGCTGGACAGGCCAATAATCGTGCCGCCGCCGATACCGATACCACCGGTATGTACGATTTTATCGCCGTTTACCTGGACAAAAGAGGTACCGGTCCCCATGCTGACAACAATTAGATCATTCAGGCCGGTAAAGTAGCGGCCGCCTAATCCGTTGGATGTAAACTCATCTACCTTAAAAGTAGGAATTCCATAAAGCGGCTGTTCTACATTGGCGCTTCCTACTCCTGTAATCATGATCTTTTCAATATCACCCAGTTGTATTGCATTGTCGTAAATAAATTTTCCAAAAGCACCGAAGAGAGATGCGATAGGATTATTAGCTTTCACGAATGTTGGAATTTTCAGGTTATTATTATCAAAACCAACAATTTTAGTGGTACTTCCTCCAATATCAATTCCTATGATAATTCCCATAAGCAAGAATCTCCTTTGATTGTAGCAGTGACACGCATGCTGTATAAAGATCAAAAACTTTGCCGCAGGCAGTCATACATCAAATCTGCAGCGCCGCAAGCTGCGGTTTTTTACCCCGGCGGCAGTTGTGAAGGGAGATGCTGGCGTGTGTATTCGGCAATTGTATGCAAAAATAAACGGGTCACTGTTTTCAGTGACCCTAGTATATCATAGATTATTCAGAATGCAAAGTTTTTAAATCAATCCAATGATCATATAAACGGCGATGGCAATTGAAAAGACGGCCACACCCTTCTTTAGAATTTTTACATTAATGCGTCCTGCCTGTCCGGCGCCGAAGAAGACGCCGATCGCCTGGCATATAAAGCTGACCAGACAGAGAACCAAAAGCCCTTCTCTGGGACAATTGGAGAGGTATCCAACACAGGCCGGAAGTGCAATAAAAATGGAGTCGAACAGGCTGACACCAACGGCTGTCCGGACCGGCATGCCAAGCGTAACCAGGATTGGCATAACAAGAATCGGGCCGCCTGCACCGGAAAGAGAGCAGATAGCGCCTGTAATAAAACCGAACAACAGTACGAATGGCTTGTTGGCAAGTAACCCGGTATAAACCGGAGAGGCTGGCTGGGCTTCCTGTGGTGTCTCTGACTTAGTCTCTGGTTTTTCTTTCTTAAGTAAAATAGAAAGACCGGAAGCCAGTACGACCAGATAGAGAAACATCTTGGCAGTAGTCAGTGGAATCATAAAGTTAAGCTTAACACCAAGTACCGCTCCCGCTATACTTCCTGCTCCTACCAGAACCCCGAATTTTATATCCATCTGTCCCTGCTTCTGATAGCGGTAGGAACCAATGATTCCCGAGGTGAGGAAGGAAATAAAGCTTAAGGCCAAAGAGAGACTTAAATCCATGCCTAAATAGCCCGTAAATACAATGGGAAGCAGGAATCCGGCAATGCCGGAGACTCCTACCAGAGTGCCGACAATCAGGTTCATGACTGCTATTACCGGTAACATAATTCGTCCTCCATAAGATGGTTTTTCGTAAGCCAGGAATGCGCCTCAAAGCGTATTTTTTCTTCATCCAGCGTGAGAATCTCCCTGTTCTTCATCAGAAATTTCCCAGCAGCAACAGAATGAATTACATCCTGAGAAGAAACACTCTCTACCAGGGTGTGCACCAGATTATTGGTAGGGTAGAGATGGGGCTGGTCTAAGTCAATTGCGATGAAATCCGCACAGCAGCCTTCTTTTAATACACCCGCTCTATTATGTAAACCTAAAACGCTGCTCCCGCCTTTCAGTGCCATGGAGAGAATCGTCTCAGCGGGCATAATTACAGGATTTGAATCCGTAACACCGTACCGGATATTCATAATCGAACGGAAAATCTTCATTTCCTGGAACAGGCTCATGCCGCCATGAGCGGTTCCATCTGTACCAAAGGCGACGGATATTCCGCTTTCCAAAAGCCGTGGGGTATTGGGAACTCCTTTGCCGCAGTTACTGAATGGGCAATGGACGGCCTTTACTCCATGCGCTGCCATAAGCTCAATCTCATGCTCCGACAACAGAATGCTGTGTGCACTGACAAAACGTTCAGAGAGCACTCCAAGGCTGTCTAAATACTCTACAGGGCGCATCTGATATCGCTCCAGGTGGTAGTTGATTTCATTCGGATATTCATTCATATGGGCTTCCACCATGGCACTGCGCTCGTCAGCAGCCTCAAATACACCGCGAATCAGTTCCTCGGAACAGGAGATCAGGGAGCGGAGTGAATAGCAGACACTCAGCCTTCCGTCGCCGGATCCGTTCCAGGTATCGTAATACTCATTTAAACGGGAAATCGATTCAGCCGCATCAGCCCTCATAGAGTCAGGAACCTTCGTATCATCCATGGTAGACAGGGTAAGCGCGCCGCGCAGACCGGATTTTATATAGACCTCGGCCGCTTGATCCATATGAATACCGCCTGCATCAAGAAAGGCAGTAGTACCGCCGCGTATCATTTCCAGGGAACAGAGAGCGGCGCTTAAGGATACTGCCTCCGGAGTCAGAGTACTCTCAAACGGGAGCATAATCCGGGTCCATATCATAGGCAGTGCATCCAGTATCTTCCCCCGGAGCAGCTGCTGGCAGGTATGCATATGACCGTCTGTCAGGCCGGGCATCCAGAGAAGACGGCTTCCGTCGACAGTCTGGTCCGCCTCCGCAGGAACGTGAGAGCCGGAATCGCAGATAGAGGCAATGATACCGTCCTTCACAGCCACATCCACACCGGTACGGATCTTCATGTCCTCAGTGAGGATGCGGGTGTTCTTAATCAATATATCATAAACAGGTTCTTTCATATAATAATCTCCATAAATCAATTGTGTCAGGGCAAGTTAGATTGCGTGGGTCAGAGACAGGATGATATTGGCAACCAGAGCCGAGCCGAAGAAGGTGCCTGTCATAACCAGAAGCGCGATAATAATCATTTTCCAGCCCTGTTTTGCAAATGCTTTAATTTCGTTTCCGATGGAAATACCGGCAAATGCGCCTACCATAGTCAGAGGAGCCGTAAAATTAATCTTGTTGGCAGACTCAATGACAAAAGAAGAAAGAGGTGAGATCGGACAGGCCGCTAAGAGTCCCACGATGGAGCAGTAGGCTACAATCGGAAGCTTTAACGGAATAATCTTGCTCAATACAACTCCAATGCAGGAGATGACAAGGAGCACGCATACACCAGGCAGAGAATCGAGAAACGCTACCTTAAATCCAACAAAGTTTGCAGTCATAATGCCAAGGCAGGCAATAATCAGTAAAAAACCCCATTCTTTATATCTCATAATCGTCAGTCCTCCTTATTTCTCTCCACGCAGGCGTGCAATTTTGGGTTCCAGAAACGCATACAGTTTGTTGCAGAGCGGAATTCCTATAAAGATGGCAACGTAGATGCCGGTGATTCCTGAAAGTGTCTCGCTGGTACTGGCAAGAGCCGATATCTTATCGGCCATAGCCGGGTAAATCTCTGTCAGGCTGGCTGTGGCTGACGCCATCATAATGCCGGCGCCAACGCCGGATGCCATTCCCAGTGCATAGGGATGGAAAATATTTAAAGCAGCTACCATGGTAGCCATAAATCCGAAATAGATGGTACCAATCATGCCGCCGACTATGTAAATGGATAAGCTGCCGCGGGCTTCCGCTGAATCAGGTCCGTACATATCTGTGATCAAAGCCAGATTGGTTTCACGGTTGATGGAATGCGTTGCACCGATCGCCTCGCGCTTTAAACCGAGGAGAAGTGCAAATGGCAGGGCAAGGAAGATTGTACCCAGGTTGCCGATTTCCTGTAATAAGAGGGCCGGGCCGGCCTGAATCACTGTTGAGAGGCTGGCGCCTGCATTAATGCCGAGCTTTGCGATAAAAGGACATATGGCGACTATTACCAGCTTTGACGCTGCAGTTACTTCCTTCTCTTTCATAATCTTTAAGATCTGAGGTCCTGATAAAATTCCCATAAAGAGGGAATAGAAGATGGGGAACAGGATCAGCATGCCGGGGCCGAGAGGAATCTTAATCTGCCCGATGCTGTCTGCAATCAGGATAAAGATGAAGGCTAAGATGTACACGCGGTACTCTGTCTTGATCCGCTCCTTTAGGGAGGAATACTGGAAGGTTTCTTTTTTCATACACTTACGCTCCTTTTTGTAAAATGGTAACATTCGCTTCGGATATGTTTGTTAGCTCCATTCTAGCGGAAGAGAAGCAGATAAAAAAGGACAAATGAGATATTTTGCACAAAAACAGGGAAAAATGTTTCGAATATTATAAGATAATACTAAAACGGTAGAGGAAAATGAAAGAAAAAGGAAGTAAAAAAGGTCTGAGCAGACAGCAGGGAGTTCCTGACATCTGATCAGACCTTTCTTTATCAGTTCAAGCGTTGAAGCTGATTAAGCTGCGTATACGTTAACAGCCTGGATTCCACGGTTGCCCTGAGTGGTATCGAAAGTAACTTTCTGGCCGTCTTCCAGAGACTTATAACCATCAGTCATAATTCCGGAAAAGTGAACAAATACTTCTTCTCCTGTCTCGTCGTTTGTGATGAAGCCATATCCCTTTGAGCTGTTAAACCATTTTACTGTACCCTTATTCATTGAGGTACCTCCTGAATTAAAATTATTATATTTGTTCTGAAACTAAAAATCACATATTTTTGTAAATCATCATCAGAAAATAATGACTTACAAAAATATGTGAATCAAAATCTCATTAAAATACTCTCTTATCCTATCACATGGATGGAAAATTGTCAAGCAATTCTGAAAATTATTTTATTCCATATTTTACATTTGTTTTTTAACGCTGTATAATAGAAAAAGGAAAACATCGGAAAAGGAGCCGGAACATGAATTGGGAGGAATTGCTGAAACGAGCGCCAAAGCTTACAGACTATGTCAAGAATATGCCGCCGGATATCAAAAACCGCTGCGTCATAAAGGTAATACCACCGGGACAGATCATTCACCAGAAAAATTATGAACTGAATTATTTTGCATTTGTCTGCTGTGGTGATCACCGGGCCATCAATGAATTCGAGAACGGAAACGTGTATATGATCGAGAAGAACGAAGCCATTGATTTTGTCGGTGAGGTAACCATCCTGGCGGGGCAGGAGAGGACCTCCGTTACTCTGGAGACGATTACAGAATGTGTCCTTCTTCAGATGCCGAGAAAAGACTTTGAAAGGTGGATTAAGGAAGATATTGACCTTCTGTACTTAATTGCCAGCAAGGTGGCATTTAAGCTGTACCGTTCTTCCTCAAAGAATGGGGCGACACTGTTTTATCCGCCGAACTTTCTTCTCCTGGAGTATCTGGTGCAGTATGCGGACAAACATATGACAGGCAATAAAACGAGCATTACCGTTCCATTTACCAGGAATCAGCTGGAGGAGGAGCTGGGAATCAACATTAAGACCTTGAACCGTACGGTGAAGAAGCTGAAGGATACAGGCATGATCGGGATCGTGAAGGGAAAGCTGACATTTAATAAGGACCAGTATACCAAGGCCATTGCAGAGCTGGCTGTGTTGAGAAAGGGGGCAAATCACTGGTAATTCAGCTGGTTCAAACTGGAAATTATATCAGTATAAAAGTATTTATTAGATTTGAATAAAAAAGGAGGTGATATTGTTATTTTTTTGTCAAATCTATTATTGACAATTATTTAACGAAATCATATAATGATACTACAAAGTTCGTTAAAAAAATATCGAACATAAAAAAACCTATTAAACTTATTAAAAAACTGGAGGTAAGTCAGGATGGCAAAGAAAGAAGAACAGGTAAAAGTTCCGGAAATCATTGACAATGTAGACGCTTTGATTGCAAAGATGGATGCAATGAGAGAAGCTCAGAGAGAATTTGCAACCTTCACACAGGAACAGGTGGACAAGATCTTCTATGAAGCAGCAAGTGCAGCCAATAAGATGAGACTCCCTCTCGCCAAGATGGCAGTGGAAGAAACCGGCATGGGTGTTGTGGAAGATAAGGTTATCAAAAACAACTACGCAGCTGAGTACATCTACAATGCCTATAAAGAAACAAAGACCTGCGGTATTATTGAAGAGGATAAGGCATATGGAATTAAGAAGCTGGCAGAGCCGATCGGTATCGTAGCAGCTGTTATTCCTACAACAAACCCGACATCAACCGCGATTTTCAAGACACTGATCTCTTTAAAGACAAGAAACGCGATCATCATTTCCCCACATCCGCGTGCGAAGAACTGTACCATTGCAGCAGCAAAGGTAGTTTTAGAGGCTGCTGTTAAGGCCGGTGCTCCGGAAGGAATCATCAGCTGGATCGACGTTCCTTCACTGGAATTAACAAACGAAGTTATGAGAAGCGCAGACATTATTCTGGCCACAGGCGGCCCTGGAATGGTGAAGGCAGCTTACTCTTCAGGAAAGCCGGCCCTGGGCGTAGGCGCAGGTAATACACCGGTTATCATCGACGATACAGCCAATATTAAGCTTGCAGTTAACTCCATTATCCATTCCAAGACATTTGATAACGGTATGATCTGTGCTTCCGAGCAGTCAGTGACGGTCCTGGAAAGTGTATATGATGAGGCGAGAAATGAATTTGCAGCAAGAGGCTGCTATTTCTTAAAAGACGATGAGATTGAGAAGGTTCGTAAGACCATCATCATCAACGGCGCTTTAAATGCCAAGATCGTAGGACAGAAAGCGCACACCATTGCAAAGCTTGCAGGTGTCGATGTACCGGAAGATACCAAGATTTTAATCGGTGAGGTTGAATCTGTTAATATAGAAGAAGAATTTGCACATGAGAAGCTGTCTCCGGTTCTTGCCATGTATAAGGCTAAGGATTTTGATGAGGCGCTTGCAAAGGCTGCTCAGCTGGTTGCAGACGGCGGATATGGCCATACGGCTTCCCTGTATGTGAATGTAAATGAACATGAGAAGATCATGAAGCATGCCGAAGCTATGAAGACATGCCGTATCTTAATCAACACTCCTTCTTCCCATGGCGGTATCGGTGATATCTACAACTTCAAGATGACACCATCCTTAACATTAGGCTGTGGTTCCTGGGGCGGAAACTCCGTATCTGAAAATGTAGGTGTAAAACATCTGTTAAATATCAAGACCGTTGCCGAGAGGAGAGAGAACATGCTGTGGTTCAGAAATCCTGAAAAGGTTTACTTCAAAAAAGGCTGTATGCCTGTTGCACTGAGCGAGTTAAAGGATGTATATGGCAAGAAGAGGGCATTTGTTGTAACAGACTCCTTCCTTTACATGAACGGATATACAAAACCGATTACAGATAAATTAGATGAGATGGGCATCGTTTACACGGTATTCTCCGATGTTCAGCCGGACCCGACGCTTGCCAACGCACAGGCCGGAGCCAAAGCCATGAGAGCATTCCAGCCGGATACGATCATCGCACTGGGCGGCGGATCTGCAATGGATGCAGGTAAGATCATGTGGGTAATGTATGAGCATCCGGAAGTAGATTTCCAGGATATGGCCATGCGTTTCATGGATATCCGTAAGAGAGTATACACCTTCCCGAAGATGGGTGAAAAAGCGTATTTCGTAGCGATCCCGACCTCTTCCGGTACAGGTTCCGAGGTTACCTCCTTCGCAGTTATTACAGATCAGGATACGGGCGTTAAGTATCCGCTGGCTGACTACGAGTTAATGCCTAAGATGGCAATTGTAGATGCAGACAACATGATGAGCCAGCCGAAGGGCTTAACGAGTGCCTCCGGTGTTGATGTTCTGACTCATGCTCTGGAAGCTTATGCATCTGTTATGGCTTCTGATTATACAGACGGTCTCGCTTTAAAGGCAATGAAGAACGTTCTGGAATATCTGCCGACAGCTTATAATGATGGATCTAATGTTGAGGCAAGATGCAAGATGGCTGACGCTTCCTGTATGGCCGGTATGGCATTTAACAATGCATTCCTGGGGGTATGCCACTCCATGGCGCATAAGCTGGGTGCGTTCCATCACCTGCCGCACGGCGTTGCAAATGCGCTGTTAATTACGCTGGTTATGGAATTCAACGCTTCAGAAGTACCGACCAAGATGGGTACTTTCCCGCAGTATGAATATCCTCATACACTTGCCAGATATGCGGAATGCGGACGTTTCTGCGGAATCCAGGGCAAGACAGATGCGGAAGTATTAAAGAAATTCATCGATAAGATTGAAGAATTAAAAGCTGCAGTTGGAATCAAGAAGACGATCAAAGAGTATGGTGTAGATGAGAAATACTTCCTGGATACACTTGACTCGATGGTAGAGCAGGCATTTGACGATCAGTGTACAGGGGCTAACCCGAGATACCCGCTGATGAGCGAGCTCAAGGAAATGTATTTAAAAGCTTACTACGGTAAATAAGTTTAAATAGGTGGCAAAGGGCCGTACCCGATTCGCGGGACGGTCCTTTGTGTTTGGCGGGACAAAAAAGCCCCTGCCGGGAGATAAGTTTTTCCCGGCAGGGGCTTTTAAAGATTCTCTTTCATAATCAAATGACAAAAAATAAAGTAGGCGCTATAATAACAGAAAGGCGGTGTAAGGTCCTGCAGATGATAGGGGTAGAGTATGAAATGGTTTATGAAATTTGGTATTTGGAAAAAGACATTGACGATACTGGTGGCAATCTATTGCGTCACATTTTTAATCAGCGGTGCTGTTTCCCTGATGATATACAGTAACCTGCAGAGGCAGGTGGTTATGGATTCTGTTAATCAGACACTTCAGGAAAAAAATGATGTTCTGGTAAACTATTTTGAGCAGATCGATGGGATTGCTTACAATCTCAGCTATAGTAACTGGATGCAGCAAATTTTCTTTTTTGAGTCGGATGACCGCCGGCGTCAGGAGTGCATTAACACACTGAAAAAGAATATGGGCAGAAGTTCCTTTCTGTATAATAATATTCAGTTTGCACTGGAAACAGTGAACGGTACCCAGATTGCCGGTAATGAGATGACTTATTTTGATTATAATTTCCATGTGGAACATCAGTTCTGGTACGGTGAACTGATGGAAAATGAAAAGTATATGCTGATAGGAGACGAGCAGCTGTGCTACTATTCCGGGTACCGGGATTCTATTACCATGATTTATCAGGTTAAAAATTATGAAACCTTAGAGCTGGCTGCATATTTTCTGGTCAGAATACCATTGAAAAATATTGAGGCTCTTATTCAGGAAAATTACATTGAAGGTGAGAGTGTTACATTATCTTTTCCACAGCATAATCTCTTTCTTGGGGGATCAGAGGGAAATGAAGAACGAGATCATGCAAAGTCGTCGAATTATAGCTATGAACAGCAGAAAAACCTTCGTATCAATCATAAAAATATGGTTATTCAGGCTGGCAGAGCATGGAGTTCTGTTCACGCGGATAATACCGGTATCTGGTCCTTTGCTGCCTTAATCATGATTGTAGTAGCGGCGTTAATGGCGGTAATTGCGTTTATGATTTCACGATATTTAACGAGGCCGATTTTAAAATGCAAAGAGGCCATGTCAGAGATTCAGGCCAATCATATAGGGATCACATTGGACAATCCGTATCAGGACGAAATCGGCGAGCTGATTACGGGATTTAATGAAATGTCGGTATCTATCTATGATCTGATCAAGACAAATCAGAATATAAGCCTTATTCAAAAGGAAACAGAGATTAAGATGCTGGAGAGGCAGATCAATCCTCACTTTTTATTTAATACACTGGAACTGATCAGCGGATTAATTCTGGATGAAAAAGAAGAGGAAGCCATCTCTCTGTGCGGAAACTTAGGACAGTTGTACAGATATAATTTACGACAGGAAAAATGGATACAGCTGAGGGAAGAAATTGAGTATACAAAGCGGTACCTGGAAATCATGCAGTATAAAGTGGAGAATCTTGAGACTTTTTATGATATTGAGGATGAGGTTCTGGAGGAAAAAGTAATTAAGGCAATCTTACAGCCTCTGGTGGAAAATTCCACGCGTCACGGTTTCCGGGATAAGGCGGGAGAGTGCTGTATTGCGATACAGGCAAAACGAAGGGGATGCGGGCTTATACTGGAGGTTATGGATAATGGAAATGGGATGAGTGAGGAGCAGCTGTGTCAATTGAACCGTGATATTGAAAAAATTAAAGAAAATCCAGATAACAGGCTTGCAGAGTCAAAACATATAGGCGTTAAAAATGTGTTCCAGAGACTATATCTGGAGTACAGGGAGAATCTGGAATTCAAAATCTCATCGAGAATTGGATTTGGCGTTAAAATAGAAATTGTTATTAAAGACCCAGACAGAGGAGAGGATGCCGGTGTATAGAGTATGTATTGCAGATGATGAATTATATGTGAGAAAAAGTATTACTCAGAGAATTGAGAAATCAAAGCTTCCGCTTTTGGTGGTGGGGACAGCTGAAAACGGTGAAAAGGGATGGGAGCTGTTTAACAAAGAAAAGCCGGATATTTTCCTTGTGGATATAAAAATGCCCATGCAGGATGGATTGGGCATGATTGAGAAGATAAAGAAAGAATATCGGAATGTTAAGACAAAATTTATCGTGATCAGTGGATATGATGATTTTGAATATATGCAAAAGGCCATACAGGTTGGTGTGGTGGATTATATCAGAAAACCATTTGAAAGTGAGCAGTTTATCAGGGTTCTGGAAAAAATCTGCAGTCAGCTGGAGGAAGAGGAGATAGAGGAAAGCAAGAAGATGACAAAAGGGAGGATGATCTTCTGGCGTGATTTTTATAAAGTTATGAAGCATAAAGAAGTCAGCGGAACATTTCTGCTCTTGTATCAGAAAGATATGCTCAGCCAGGCGAATGTCTGGAAACTGGAAAAGATTTATCCGGACAGCGATTGGAAATATATCTGCTTTCACTCTACGAACCAGATTCTTCTGCTTTACAGTGACAGGCCTGGCACGCCTGTTTTTGCCAGCCATAAATCAGACGCTTTGATGGACATAGCCAGATATGCAGTTTTGTATAGCGGAAGAGAGTCGCTTGATCAGATTCTTCAGTGCCTGGAGCAAAATCTGGATCGCCGGTTTTATCCTGGCACACCATTTCTTATAAAGGCTGATACCATTCCTGAAAAACATAAAACAGTCTGGGATCTCCATGAGCTGGAAGCCGCGCTTAAAAATACCAGAGAAAATCAGTATCAGGTGTTGATTCGTAAGATCGTGGGTGAACTGGAAGCTGACAATGAAAATTTTATTTATTATACTGAATTTTTTCATGTTTTTAATGCCGTCATAGCCAGTATTTATACGAGCTACGGTCTTAATTTGCCGGATGATATCAGCAGAAGCTTCTCACCCATGGCCCTCGCTGATTTTAACAGATCTGAGGATCTTTTAAAGTCAGTAAATGCCAGTGCGGAAGCCTTGGTGACAAAGGTCAGAGAACTGACCGGCCGCAGTGAAATTGTTGATAATGTGATCAGATATATAAAAAATCATTACAAAGAGGATATTAATTTGAATGTATTAGCAAATGAATTTTTTCTGTCTCCCGCTTATCTCTCCAGAAAATTCAGTCAGACGACGGGAGTCTCTATTATGTCATATCTTGAAGACTATAGAATAAATGTCGCCACAGATCTGTTGAAGGGATCAGAGCGTAGTATATCTGAAATTGCAGATCAGGTAGGATATTATGATGCCAATTATTTTACAAAAATATTTAAAAAGGTAAAGGGAATCACACCAAAGGAGTTTCGGAAGATGTCAAAATCTTGCTAATTCTAAATCAAAATCTTTCTATGATTCATCTGTGTAATCCAATATAATAAACGTAATCAAGATTGATTACCTTACCGGTAAGGAGAAAAATTGAAACAAAAATGGTTACCTGTCATTACTTTTTTGATACTGCTTTTAATATCAATACTGGGGGGCTGTAAAAGAATACAGAGAACCTCCGATCCGGCGTTATCAATGGAATCGGATACAATTCTCACTTTTTACAGCTGGGCATCAGGAAGTGAAAAGGCCTTCACAGAGGCAATGATCCGGCAATACGAGAAAGAAAATAAAGGCATAAAAATTGAAGCAAATTTTGTATTGAAGCCAGATTACTTAAGCAAAATCAGCATATTGAATGCAGAGGGAAAAATGCCGGATGTATTCCTGCTTCCGGAGTCAAATGTATATCAATGGGGCAAAAAGGGAGTGCTTCACGAATTTGAGGAAGGGGTATATGGAGCAAGATTGAATTATGTAACAATGTGTCTTTATTATAATAAGGAACTTTTAAAAGCAGAAGGGATTACGCCTCCTTCTGTAAATGGCGAAGTATGGACATGGGATGAATACGTTGAAAATGCAAAACGCCTGACTGTTGATATGAGCGGTAAAAACGCATTTCAGGATGGATTTAATGAAAAACGCGTGAAAACCTATGGTACCCGTATGCCGACATCGTGGGAGGCAATCACGGCTCTGGCCGTGTCGGCAGGAGATTCTGAACCGTTATCCGGGGGTTATGGAAAACTCCACTTCAGCGATGAAAAGATTCATGTCATTCAGTCAATTGCAGATTTATCCTTAAGTCATCATTGTGCACCTGACCATGTGGTTGCAAACTCCACTTATACAGATGCCGCCGCCATGCTGATGAGCGGCCGTCTTGCACTTTTTATTGGTACTTCCGGAGCTTTTGCGGATTACGCCAACAGAGGATTTGATGTGGGGGTAGCGCCCCTGCCGTATTTTAAGACGGCCTCTGACATTAAGTGGTCTGAATATGTGTGCGTATCTGAACAGTCTGAGCACAAAGGAGATGCAGTGGATTTTACCACATATTTTTCTGACTATTTGAATGCACTGAAAGTTTCGGAACAGAAGCAGATCAGTTTGGGCTTTTTGCCGCAGTACGAAAAGGTATATACGGATGAAGGGATGTTCAGGCAGTGGGTTTCCTCTTATCCGGATATCGATGCCTTGGAGGCATGTGAAACATTTTCAGACATTCTGACGTCAGATCGTACCGTGAATATCAAAAAAATTGAGGGTGAGGGCAGCGATCTGCTTGATCAAATCATGGAAAACATCTGGCTGGGATCTTTTGATGCGAACAGTGTACTGGAGGGTGCTGATTAAGTAAGGGGAGAGAGAAAGAAAAGGAGAAATGATATATGGGTGAAAGTGAAAAAAATGCATTGTGGTATGGGGAAAAGGCCTGCAATACTATCATGAGGAAGTACGTAGCGGCAAAATTACCGCCTGTAGACAGATTTCATTACCATCAGGGAGTGTTTCTGTCCGGTATGTATAAGATTTACAGCCTGACAAAGAATGAAGCTTATTTTGATTATATAAAGGGATGGGTGGACAGTCAGATTGATGAAGAGGGCAATATTAAGAATTACGATGACGGACAGCTGGATGATATGCAGTCGGGAATTCTGCTTTATCCTTTGATGGACAGAACGGGCGACCCAAGGTATAAGACAGCGCTGGACCGGATCGTTCCTAAAATCTATGATTTTCCAAAGACAGAGGAGGGCGGATTCTGGCATATGCGCACGCTGCCTCATCAGATGTGGCTGGATGGTCTGTACATGGGAGGTCCGATCTGCGCAGAATATGGGTATCGCTATCATAAACCGGAGTACACGGAACTGGTGATCAAACAGATTCTGCTTATGATTTCAAAAACCCGGGATTCCAGGACCGGTCTTCTGTATCATGCCTGGGACGAAAGCAGAAGTGAGGTTTGGGCAGATAAGGAGACTGGATGCTCGCCAGAGTTTTGGGGGAGATCAGTCGGATGGGTTCCGGTTGCCATTCTGGATGATCTGGATTTTATCAGCAGGGATCACCCGAAATATGGGACAATATGCCAGAGTCTTTGCTCCCTATTGGATGCAGTATGCAAAGTTCAGTCATCGGAAGGACGCTGGTATCAGGTGCTGGATAAAGGGGACACAGAGGGAAACTGGTTGGAAACTTCCTGTTCCTGCCTGTTTACTGCCGCCCTGTGTAAGGCAATTCGCAAAGGGATATTAGATAAAAAATACTTCCAGTATGCAAAAAAAGGGTATGAGGCGGTAATTCACTCACTGGAGTGGGCTGGGGATGATATTCTTATCGGCAATGTCTGTATCGGGACCGGCGTTGGAGATTACAGACATTACTGCGACAGACCTGTGGTGGTAAACGATTTACATGGTATGGGCGCGTTTCTGATTATGTGTGCAGAGTACTGTCTGGTTAATCAGTAAGGTTGTATCACAGAGATTGCGAGGGAACCAAATGAAAATGATAAAGGGAAACGGGCTGCTCTATACTAAGAATTTAGGGCGCAGAGTTTGGACTCATAAGTGGCTGTATGTTTTATTAGCGCCTGCCATTCTGTATTACGTAATTTTCAAATACTGGCCGATGTATGGTGTGGTGATTGCCTTTAAGGATTATAACGTATTTAAAGGAATAAATGGGAGTGAGTGGGCTGGTTTAGAAGTCTTCAGAAGAATATTTAAAAATGCGAATTTCTGGAGTGCGGTCAGAAATACACTCCTCTTGAATCTGACAACCCTGTGTGTGACATTCCCCATTACTATTATCGTGTCGTTAATGCTGAACGAGGTTTTAAGCATACGGTTTAAAAAGATTTCTCAGTCATTGCTGTATCTGCCTCATTTCATTTCCTGGGTAGTCGTTGCAGGAATTGCCACTAACTTATTTTCACAGAGAAATGGAACCATTAATAATCTGATTGTTAATGCAGGAGGTCAGGCAATACCATTTTTAAGCAGCAATGGCTGGTGGATTTTTGTATACGTAATGCTGAATCTGTGGAAAGAGGTGGGCTGGGGAACTATTATTTATCTGGCGGCGCTTACCAATGTCGATGAAACGATGTATGAAGCAGCCTATTTGGATGGTGCCACCAAGTTTCAGCGAATGATCTATGTGACGCTGCCTGCAATAAAATCCGTGATTGTGACAATGCTTATTTTACAGGTTTCTAAAATGATGACAATAGGACTGGATGCACCTCTATTACTGGGAAATGATAAAGTAATGGGAGTATCGGAGGTTATCAGTACCTATGTATACAGGCTGGGTATCCAGAATGCAAAATACAGTGATTCGACAGCGATTGGTCTCTTCCAATCGGTTGTTAATATTCTGATTCTGTTTCTTGCAGATAAATTCGCAAAGCTGATTGGGGAGGAGGGGATTATATAACATGAAGGAAAAAGCGGCACAAAAGCGTAAATTTACAGTAGGAAAGTTCTTTTTATATTTAGTACTGACACTGCTTGTATTTGCCTGTGTATATCCTTTTTTAAATGTCCTGGCATATTCATTCAGTGGATATAATGCAGTACTGTCGGGAAAGGTTACATTTTATCCCATTGATTTTACAATCAGCGCTTATCAGCAGATTATTGGCAAGCAGCAGATGTGGAAAGCCATGAGTACCACTGTTTTTGTTACTTTTATGGGTACTTTTGCAGGTCTTTTACTGACAACCTTTGCGGCATATGCTTTGTCAAGGGATACGCTGCCGGGTAAAAAGATTTTGTTGGGGCTGATCATTTTTACCATGTATTTTAATGGCGGGATTATACCGACTTTCCTTGTGGTGAAGCAGCTTGGGATGTATGACTCGCTCACTTCTCTGTACATACCACAGGCAATGAGCGTATTTAATTTTATCGTAATGCGAACCTTTTTTAAGCAGCTGCCGGAGAGTCTGGAAGAGGCGGCCAGAATCGATGGTGCATCGGATATCGCGGTATTTTTTAAGATTGTAATCCCGCTTTCGGTACCGATTATCGCCACGATTGCATTATTTTACGCAGTGCAGTATTGGAATAATTATTTTGATGCACTGCTTTATATTCAGGATCCGGATAAGTATACACTTCAGCTGAGGCTTCGGAGTCTGCTGTTTGCGGATGAGCTGAATTCGGGAGCGGCCAGTGAAGCGGATGTCCAGGTGATGTCACAGTCTCTTAAAATGGCATGTGTGGCAGTATCCACGATTCCGATTCTGGTAGTATATCCATGGCTTCAGAAGTACTTTGTTAAGGGAGTTATGCTGGGAGCTGTAAAGGGATGAGTGCACCCGAAAAAGGGTGTTGGAAAGAAAGGAGAAGAGGGAATGAAAAAGGGAAGTTTTTCAACTAAAAGAGGGGTGTCCGTGATGCTTGCAGCTGTGATAACGGCTGGTTCACTGGCCGGATGCGGAGGAAAACAGGAAAGTGAGACAAAAGCAGCAGCGGCAAAGGATGCAAACTATGTAACAACATACGGCGAAAAAATGTTTGACAATGTTACGATAAAGGTTGAACTTTTCGACCGAAGCAATGCTCCGGAAGGCAGTACATTGACGGATAACAGATGGGTTAAATATGTGAATGAAGAGATGAATAAGGTTGGCATCAATGTAGAATTTGTAGCTGTGCCCAGGGCAGATGAGGTTACTAAGATGCAGACCATGATGTCATCCGGAACCGCTCCTGATATTGTTACAACTTATACCTATGCTTATGCGGAAGATTACTGGAATCAGGGCGGTATCTGGGATTTGACAGAATTTGTTGAGGGAGAGGATCAGGCCAAAAACTTAAAAGCATATTTAGGACAGGATGTAATTGATGTAGGAAAAACCGCTGATAACCATTTATATGGAATTGTGGCGAAGAGGCCGACTCTGGCGGCCAGCAATCTTTTTATAAGACAGGACTGGCTGGATAAACTAGGGTTAGAGGTACCGGAAACTCCGGATGAGCTGTTTGAGGTTTTAACCAGATTTGTAAATGATAATCCGGACCAGAGAAAGGATGTGGTAGGTGCTTCATTCTGGACACTGTTTAATCCTTCAAACTCTGTCTGCTATCGCAATACCATGGCCGCGGCCTTTACAAAACTGGGTGATAATGAGAAGGAACGCCATATTGCAACTGGAATTGAATATTATTACGATGAGGGCATCAGGGATTATTTCCGTTTTATTAACAAATGTTATAATGCAGGGCTGATGGATAAAGAGTATTATACAGAGACAAAGGATTCTCTTACCAGTGATATTGTGAATGGGGCGTTAGGCTTCTGCGAATATGACATCAGCTTTAATGTGCGGGTTACCAGTAATCTCCTTAAGTCCTTGAAAGAAAATAATAAGGATGCTGAATTTGTATCCATTCCATCATTAAAGAACGTAAATAATGGCAAGCAGTACTCAGCCACTTACTCGCCGGGCGGTATGATAGCTTTTTGTCCGAAGACCGCAGATGCGGAAACGGTAGAGGCATGTATGACATATTTAGACTGGCTGTGTACGAAGCAGGGCGGATATGTGCTTATCAATGGATTTGAAGATGAGCATTATACGCTGGATTCCAATGGTCTGCCGAAAGTCATTGACAGTGAATATAATGCCAAGGATAAGGACTGGCTTGGCAATGATCTGTTTATTCTTGGGAACAGTGCCTATGCGAGCACAGCGGACGAATTCCATGAGATGACGGCTTCTAATAATGTAGGGTACGAAAATTACGTATTGAATAATTATAAGAACTCTTTAGTGGGCGAACTGCTGGTACCAGATTCTTATTCCGCACCGTCAGCATCTGAGAGAAAAACAGATTTAGATCTGGTGTGTTCTGAATGGCTGGTAAAATGTATTACGTGTGCACCGGAAGAATTTGATGGAATGTATGATACATTCATGAAAGAATGTGAAAATGCAGGAATAGAAAAGATTGTGGAAGAAAGAACGGAACATTTTAATAAAATATATGGTGACAGCCAGTCTTAACAGAGGGGGCAGTGTGATGGACCGGATTTTATATTTAAAAAAAATGGTAGAAGCTTCAAAGGGAAAGGCCGGTGATACACGTTACGGTTTTCGATCCTTTCATGGAGTCTATTTAGAACTTGCCAAAATGGAGCTGCAAAACTGTGGAGAAACGACTGAGGCGATAGATTATCAAAATATAGATTTGGGATTGGATCATGTCGCAAGCAGGCGGGATTGTGCGGATTTTATTATTCCGGCATATATCAGAATATTAATGGAGCACCGGGACAAGAGTTATATGGATCCGGACTATTGTGCCAGAATAGAATCCACTCTTTTAGGATTCCGGTACTGGCTGGATGAACCGGGAGAAACGACTGGATGCTATTTCACAGAAAATCATCAGATTCTTTTCCACAGTGCGGAGTATCTGACCGGTAAAATTTTCCCGGACCGTATATTTCTTAACAACGGACAGACGGGACAATGGCATCAGGAGCACGCAGCCGGACAAATCAGACAATGGCTGTCATGGCGTATCCGGTTCGGTTTTTCGGAATGGCTGAGCCAGGGCTATTATGCAGAAGATATGCTGGCTCTGCTGGGACTGGCCTATTATGCGGATGATCAGGACATCCGCATAAAGAGCAAAATGTTAATTGATATGCTGCTCTTTGATCTGGCAGCAAATTCTTTTCGCGGGCATTTGGGAGGAACACATGGACGTGCATACACAAATGCTATTACGAATCCGCAGAAAGAAGCAGTATTGCCTGTCATGGGATTATTGTGGGATACGGAATATTCCTTTGATGATCTCTCAACCTGTGGGGTTCTGATGGCAGCTTACGGTTATACATGCCCAAAGGCGATTGCGGAAGCGGCGTGGCAGCCGGGTGAATGGATTAACAGGCAGCGTGTCAGTATTGATTTTAAGGATGCAAAGACATATGGAATTGATCCGAAGAATTTTGAAAATATCATGTTTTTCTGGGGGATGCAGACGTATTCGGACCGGGAAGTTATTCAAAATTCGTTAAAAGTATTTCCAACTTACAATTGGATGTATAATCGATTAAATGCATATAAGGAAAGATATGAGCTGATGGATAAACTGGGGCTTCCGGTTACGGAGACGCCGGACCAGACAGCAATGACACAGGCGGATATCTATACGTACAGAACCGATGACTATATGCTGGGCTGTGTACAGGATTACCGGAAAGGCCGCCGCGGTTTCCAGCAGCATGTATGGACTGCGTCGCTGGGGGGAAAAGCGGTTGTATTTACGAATTCCCCAGGATCGGAGGAGTATTTCTACAGACCCAATCAATTTGCCGGTAATTTGTTCCTTCCCAAAGCGGTAATCAATAAAAATGTGGTAATGTGTATGTATCGAATTGATGCCGATTACATCGATTATCAGTATACGCATGCTTATTTTCCGACAAAAGAATTTGATGAGGTCATTGAGAAATATGGCTGGGTTTTAGGGAGAAAAGATAAGGCTTATATTGCATTGAAGTCATTAAAACCCGCATCGTGGCAGCCAGTAAAAAAAGAGTTTTATCAGGCAGTATATCCGGAGACATGGAATGAGGAACTTGATATGGACAGTCCGTTTGAATATACGGCCCAGGGACATGTAAATGTATGGATTGCTGAGATGGGATCTGAAAAACAAAACGGAAGCTTTGAGACCTTTGTAAATAACTTTCAGAATGCATCTGTTACAGGTGATACGTTTGACTGCACCTATCATTCGCCTACGCAGGGGGAGATGCGTTGTGGCTGGCTTCTGCCGCTAACGGTCAATGGAGAGGAAATATCGATCCATAACTACAGGAGGTATGATAATCCTGCAAGTTTCACTGAATTTGCCGAAAGCAGAATCGAGATAGCATCCGGAGTCCATAAAACGGTGCTGGATTTTGAAAATGCGGCATATGAAAATGTATAGATTCATGTCTGATATTGGAGCGCCCGTCTGTAAACAGGATGGGCGCTCTGTTTCCAGGAATATAGAAGGGGTGAATGAGGGTATGAGTGGGGGAACCGGAATGAATGAAATCATATGGTGTGCAATTGGGGATTCATTTACATATTTAAATGATCATTTAAGCGAAACCGGATATCGTGTGAAGTCCGGATATCTGGACCGGACGTGTGAAAAGGTTGGCGGTCTGAGGCTGATGAATCACGGAATTAATGGTTCGGAGACTAAGGACTGGCTTACGGCCAAACTGCCGGAAGCAGATATCTATACAGTTCTTTTAGGGACAAATGACTGGCGCCGTGGAGTTCCAATGGGGACAGATGCCGATTTTATGGAAAAGATTCCTGGAACAATATTGGGTAATCTGGGATGTCTGACAGCACGTATCAGGGAGACTGCACCGAAAGGACGTATCGTGATAATGACACCGGTAGAACGGGGGGATTACGTATGCATTGGAGATCCGGGCTGTCAGACTATGGGAAGTTACCGCCCGCAGGCAGGGCAGCAGTTGTGTGATATAGCAGAGGCGATTGCCAGATCGGCAGAGAAAGCCGGGCTTTGTGTGGTTGATCTTCACAAAAATGCCGGTTTTACAGCCGAGAGTGTGGTTCGATTTAAAAGGCTGCGGAAGGAAGCCGGATATCACGACTATGTTTATCCGGGTTACGTGGATATTCCCTACGACTGGAAAAGAGATCCGTATCCATACCCTGTGGAAGCGGTGGGAATGACCTTTGACGGTCTGCATCCTTCCGATGAGGGAAATGAGGCTATTGCAAAGCTGTTGGCGGAGATGCTGCAGGAAATATTGGAGCAGCTTTCGTAAAGCATGCAATTGTTTACAAACTTTATGAAAGCTGACCGTGTTTAAAAAGCAGAATCATCTCATGCGTCAGACTCACATTCGTATAATCTCCGGGGATATCTTCCCGTTTCATCCAGACGGCTGTGGATAACTCTGTTTCATCCAGATGGATCTGTGGAGAACCATCCAGCTCGGCAAAGAAACCTACCAGCATGGAGTCACTGAAGGCCCATGGCTGATTTTTATAATAGCGGATATTTTTTACTTTCAGGCCGACTTCTTCCATAACCTCGCGGCGGACAGTCTCTTCCAGAGTCTCACCGAATTCTGTGTAGCCGGCTACCAGAGCATAGCGGGTGTATTCACGGCCTGCGTATTTGGTGAGAAGAAGCTTATCTCCATCGGTGACAGCCACTATGACGGCTGGTGCGATCTTTGGGTAGACAGTGTTGCCGCAGGACGGGCAGACCATGGAGCGTTCCTTTTTACTTTTTATGTTCGCTGTGCCGCAGCGGCCGCAAAAATGGTTATTGCGGTAGAAGCGGTGAAGCTCTGCACCGTTGGCAGCTGCAAATGAAATCCAGAGCGGTTCTAAATCGCGGATAACCGAAGTGGGATAGAATGCCAGCGTCTCATCTTCAGTCAGAGATACTTTGGTTTCATCGAGCAAATAGTATTCTTTCGTATCAATGGAAAAGAGGTAATCACAGTGGCCGGAGATCATGTCGGCATCAGCGCTGTTTAGTTCGGAAAATTTCGGGATTTTCAATGAGTCGGTATGATTGAGCAGGATGGAACCATCCTGGAAAAACAGGACATAACTGTCCGGAGACGGAGTTTTAATATAAAATTCGTTCCGGAACCGGTGAGGTGCGATTTCCTGAATCATGCGTGAAAAGCCTTCTTTCTATCTATAATCTTAAACCATATCACGGTTGTATTCAGGAAATCATAGCAGATGTGGAGCGGAAAGTCAATGGATGATATCGCCTGTCCCATTTGACTGGGTTATTCGCTGTAAAATGGAACCATTCGCTTTATCTGGTTATACCGGCGCGATTCAGAGTTTTACGAATCTGAATGCCAAAGATAACTGCAAGAATCGTAAGTACAATATCTTTTGGTATAAATGCTGTCATAGAATAGACAAATACTCCCCATACAGACATGTCGCCTGCAAGAGCAGCCCACTGCAGCCCGCCGGCTGTTTCGTTGATGGCCAGACCAATGAAAGAAAAGAGAAAAATGGAGGCAGTTTCCAGTTTCTTATTTTCAGATTTAATCTGCAGTCCGCATAGTACCGCCATGACTGGCCAGGACCAGATATATCCGCCTGTTAAATCCACCAGTACAGAAAAGCCTCCGCGGAAGTTTGCAAAGATTGGAAGGCCGACAGCACCAAGCAGGATGTAAACGAGAGAGCCGTAAAGTCCCAATCTCCATCCAAAAGCGACACCGATAAGTGTAATTCCAAATACCTGAATCGTTATGGGAACTCCGGTTGGCATGGGAACTGAGATCTGTGATATAATGGCAAGAATGGCCGCAATCATTCCCGCAAATGCCAAATCTCTTGTGGAAATGCGCCTGGACGGTACGGCAGTGCGAGTGGTATGTGATGAATTCATAATAGAAACTCCCTTCTGTTACTTTGTGTCAGATTAAACACTTTATGTAAAAAATTGTATCATGTGCAGAAATAAATGTCAACTATAAAAATATAATGGTTAACAAATAGATGGTAAAGAGAGATATAATGATAAAAAAATAACAAACCGGCAGCAAGCAGAAAAAAATTAATAAAATAAAGTTTTGGTAATTATTGACTTTACAATCTTTACTTGCTATAATTTCTATCAGTTACAAAAGGCAAAGGGGCCGGGACGTATGTTCTGGCCTCTTTTTGCCCTTTTGAGAGCAAAATTTACGTTTTTTGCGGATGTATGGTAACATGAGGAAATCACAAGGAGGAAAAATCTATGTCGTATGTTGATGAAGTTTATGAGAGAGTGGTAAATCAGAATCCTGGAGAGGCGGAATTCCACCAGGCAGTGAAGGAAGTACTGGATTCTTTAAAGCTGGTGATTGATGCCAACGAGGAAAAGTACCGTAAGATGGCACTCTTAGAGCGTCTTGTAGAGCCGGAGAGAATTATCTCATTCCGTGTACCGTGGGTTGACGACAAGGGCCAGGTACAGGTGAACAAGGCATACCGCGTGCAGTTCAACAGTGCAATCGGACCGTACAAAGGCGGTTTGCGTCTTCATCCGTCTGTAAACCAGGGTATCTTAAAATTCCTGGGCTTCGAGCAGGTATTCAAAAACTCTTTAACAGGACTTCCGATCGGCGGCGGCAAAGGCGGTTGTAATTTTGATCCGAAGGGTAAATCTGACAGAGAGGTTATGGCATTCTGCCAGAGCTTTATGACGGAACTCTTTAAGTACATTGGGGCAGACCAGGATGTACCGGCCGGAGATATCGGCGTGGGCGCAAGAGAGATCGGCTATATGTATGGCCAGTATAAGAGACTGACCGGTTTATATGAAGGCGTTCTGACCGGTAAGGGCCTGACTTATGGCGGATCCCTGGCACGTACCCAGGCAACCGGTTACGGCCTTGTGTATATTGTAGATGAGATGTTAAAGCACAACGATAAGGAACTGGCCGGTAAGACCGTAGTGGTTTCCGGCTCCGGTAATGTAGCGATCTACGCGATTGAGAAGGCACAGCAGTTAGGCGCTAAGGTGGTTGCATTAAGCGATTCCAACGGATATATTTATGATAAGGATGGCATTAAGCTGGATATCGTGAAGGACATCAAGGAAGTACGCCGCGGACGGATCAAAGAGTATGTGGATGCGGTTCCGACAGCCGTTTATACGGAAGGAAAGGGAATCTGGACCATACCCTGCGATATCGCTCTTCCGTGTGCGACACAGAATGAACTGAATTTAGACGACGCGAAGGCGTTGAAGGCCAATGGATGCTTTGCAGTGGCAGAGGGTGCCAATATGCCTTCTACAAGGGAAGCGACTGATTTCTTCCAGGAGAACGGAATGATGTTTATGCCGGGTAAGGCAGCTAACGCAGGCGGTGTAGCTACTTCCGCACTGGAGATGAGCCAGAACAGCTTAAGAATGTCCTGGAGCTTTGAGGAAGTCGATGAGAAGCTGCATGATATCATGGTTGGAATCTATGCAAAGGCAGCCGATGCCGCTGAGAGATACGGCGTGAAGGGCAACTATGTTGCGGGCGCTAATATTGCGGGATTTGAGAAGGTTGTGGAAGCTATGATGGCTCAGGGAGTTGTGTAGGATCTGCTTCGGTAAAGGTTCGAGTGTGAAATTGTTGATTTAAAACGTAATAAGAGCCTCTGGTTAAGATGATTAAACGCTTAACCGGAGGCTCTTTGTCTTTGGTCATTTGTATGGAAGGTTGAAAATACCTTAGTGATGTCTGGAAATCTGCTCCCTGAATTTTGACGGTGTCATCCCGATGAATTTTTTAAAGATCCTCGTAAAATAGTTGATGTCCTGAATGCCGCAGTAAGACGCGATCGTCTGTATCTGCATATCTGTGGTGTTCAAATAAAAGACAGCCTGTTCTACCCTTCTTTTGTTTACATAGTCGGTCAGGGTAATTCCCATTTCTTTTTTTAATAATGAAGATAAATAATTTGCACTGATATGGAACATTTCTGAAAGATTTTTCAGTCCTAAATCACTGGTTAAGTTTAAATTGATCTGGTTAATTACTTTCTGGATCACGGGAGAGTATCCTCGCACGGAATAATTCCGGACAAGAAGGCAGTATTTACGCGCCATTTCCTTCATCAGAGACGTATCCTGCGGTGTGGTCAGATTTTCTATCTTTTTAGCGTATTTGGATGAAATCTCATCGAGATAAACCGGGTGTACATATCCCTGTTCGGCCGCTTTACGTAAAATAGTATTGTAAATAACCATATAATTCTTGTAATCCCTGAGAGAATCGGCAAGACGGGGGATCAGTCTTCGGTTTTCAAAGGAAGCCAGCGCCTGATTAAGCAGCTCCTGATTACCCTGGCTGACTGCCTGCATCAATTGATTTTCAGCTTCATAACGTTTTTCCAGGGAGATGGTATTAACCGGTGACAAATAAATCGTTTCAGGAAGTGAAGTGAGGTAGTGGTTATCATCGGGGGCGTTCCATATATTCCCCTTAATTTCCGCAACCGTATATTGGTCCGCACCCTGCCAGATTATCTCAGCCAGTGTTTCCATAAGATTATTAAATTGAGATTCTGAACTGACGAATGCAATATTATAATAATATGTTTTCAGAATCGGCAGAAGCGCAGCCGGTACCTCCAAATTTGACAGTAGCTTATAATAATTCATTTTGTTAATTTCAACATATGTGAATGGCCCTGTAATAAAAAACTCAGTAGTATCTGAAGCGGGAAGCCACATACAGACATAAGTGCAGTAGTAATTGTCTGTAAAATAATAAAGAGTATGTTCCTTGCAGCATTCTGTAAGCTTTTTAAATGATTTGTTTTTGTCAAAATCCTCCATTAAGCTTTCTCTCAGGCCCATATCGAGAGATTCTATATCTTCAAAAGGTTCCCGGAACAGGAAGGAGGGGATGCCCCTGTTCTCCAAAACTTTCCTGACATACATAAGGACACTGTCATAATGCATGATATCGTCCTCCTTTTTTATTCAGATGATTTTACTATATTATCGTACAATTTTACGTTTATTTCAAGTGTATCTAAAAAATATGCGAAAAAAAGATAAAATTGTACTCACGGTTCGGGCTGTTCTAATGTTAAGTTACTATAAGAAACGAAGAGAAAAGACCAATATTAAGGAGGTATCTTATGAGTAAGGAAAAAACAGTCAGACCATTTGGAATGAGCGATAAAATCGGCTATGCATTTGGTGATTTTGGTAATGACTTTACCTTTATACTGTCTTCCATGTTCATGTTAAAGTTTTATACCGATGTCATGGGAATAGCAGCAGGCGTTGTGGGAACGCTGATGATGGCGGCACGCTTTGTTGATGCAGTTACTGATGTGACGATGGGACAGATTGTAGACCGGTCCAAACCGACGAAAGACGGTAAATTTAAGCCCTGGATTAAACGGATGTGCGGTCCGGTGGCTATTGCCTCATTTTTAATCTATCAGTCCGGACTTTCAGGAATGTCGTATGGATTTAAGATTGTATGGATGGTTGTCACCTATCTTTTATGGGGTTCCATCTTCTATACATCCATCAACATACCTTATGGTTCCATGGCATCTGCGATTTCTGCAGAGCCCAAAGACAGGGCGCAGCTGTCCGTATGGCGTACAATTGGAGCGACACTTGCCTCCCTTGTAATCGGAGTGGGAACGCCTCTGCTTGCATATGAGGTGGTAGACGGAAAGACCATATTATCCGGTTCCAAAATGACAATGATTGCAGGTGTCTTTGCAGTCTTCGCAATTATTTGCTATCTGCTTTGTTTTAAACTTGTTACAGAGCGCGTACCGGTGGAAGCCAACAGTGAAAAACTGGATATCGGAAAACTGTTAAAAAGTTTATTTTCAAACCGTGCGCTGATGGGAATCATTGCAGCGGCGATTCTTTTGCTTCTGGCACAGCTGGGGATGCAGGGGATGTCATCTTACGTATTTCCTAATTATTACGGTTCTGCAGGCGCTCAGTCAGCCTCCAGCATGGCCGGCAGTCTGGGAGTGCTGATTATCTGTGCACCGTTTGCTGTAAAACTGGCACAAAAATTCGGCAAAAAAGAGTTATCGATCGTATCCTGCCTTGCCGGCGCGGCTTCCTTCGTCGTCTGTCTTATTGTAAAGCCGCAGAATCCGTATGTTTATGTAGCTTTCTATACGCTGGCTATGGTTGGTTTGGGATTCTTTAACACCGTGATCTGGGCAATGATTACAGACGTCATTGATGATGCAGAGGTCAAAAAAGGAGTTCGTGAAGATGGAACGATTTACTCACTCTATTCCTTTGCACGTAAGCTTGGCCAGGCTTTTGCCTCCGGCTTGACGGGCGGTCTTTTGAGCCTGGTTGGATATACGCAGGCTACGGCTTTCGATGCGGAGGTTACAGCTGGAATCTTCCGCATGTCCTGCATCGTACCTATTATAGGATTGATTGCAGTTGCCCTTGTACTGATTTTTATCTACCCTCTTAACAAAAAGAAAGTAGAGGAAAATACGGCGGAATTGGCGCTGCGCCGAAGTAAAAACGCATAAAAGGAGGCACATATGGAGTCTATATTCGACGGTTTTAAAAAGAGCAGGGATTATCTTATCTGCGTGGATTCTGACGGCTGTGCCATGGATACCATGAATATCAAGCATATCAGGTGCTTCGGTCCCTGTCTTGTGGAAGAATGGGGGCTCCAGAACTGGGAAAAAACAATTCTTGACAGATGGAATGACATCAATCTCTATTCGATGACCAGGGGAATCAACCGTTTCTGCGGACTTTTAAAAGCACTTCAGGAAATCCATCAGTGCTATACGCCCATAGAAGGGCTTGAGCAACTGGCGCAATGGGTGGAACATTCTCCGGAACTTTCCCAGGCAGCCCTGGAAGCGGAGATAGAAAAAAATCATAGTGCTGTTTTGAAAAAGGCTCTTCACTGGTCAGCCGCCGTGAATTTAAGGATCGGGCTGCTGGAGGAGCAGGAGAAACAGCCGTTTCAGGGAGTCAGGGAGGGCCTGGCCTTCGCGCACCGGTTTGCGGATATCGCAATTGTTTCCTCTGCAAATATGGATGCGGTACTGGAGGAGTGGGAGGTCCATGGCCTGCTGGAGCATGTTGATCTGGTACTGGCACAGGAGGCAGGAAGTAAGGCATACTGCATTGGTCAGCTTCTTTTAAAGGGCTATGACAGGGATAACGTGCTGATGACGGGCGATGCACCGGGAGACCAGAAAGCAGCGCTGGAAAACGGCGTGTTATATTATCCCATCCTGGTCCGCAGCGAAACGGAATCCTGGAAAGAGTTTAAAGAACAGGCAGTTCCGAGGCAGATCGAAGGTACTTATGAAGGAACCTACCAAAAGAATAAAACAGAGGAGTTTGTCCGCAACTTGCAGAGTTGATTTTACAGAAGAGTAACCAAAAATCGTACAAATATATTGACAGGAGACTGCTTATGACAGATTTAAAAAAGAATCCATACTATCTTTCCGATGAAGACTGTAAGTGGGTTCAAGATACTATTGCCGGTATGACGGAGGAAGAGAAGGTGGGACAGCTTTTCTTTCAGCTGACTCAGTCCCGTGATGAGGCGTATTTAAAAGGGTTAATGGAAACCTATCACCTGGGCGGATGCCGGTATAATTCGGCGTCGGGAAAGGAAATACAGGAGCAGAACAGAATTTTACAGAAATATGCCAGAATTCCGGTATTGATTGCCTGCAATACGGAAGGGGGCGGAGACGGGGCCTGTGCTGACGGAACTCCAATTGCCTCTGAAATTAAAATCGGAGCGACAGGCAATGAGGATTATGCCCGTGCTCTCGGGAAGATGTCCAGCGAAGAGGCGGCCGCGATCGGCTGCAATATGGCGTTTGCGCCGATCTGCGATATTCCTTATAACTGGGAGAATACGGAGATCATCACCCGCAGCTTCGGCAGCGATCCTGAGCTTGTGGCAAAGATGAGCGCCGCTTATATGGCGGGCGCCCATTCGACGCCGGGATTTGCCTGTACGGCTAAGCATTTTCCCGGCAACGGTCTGGACTTCAGAGATGCCCATATAGCCAACAATGTCAATACGTTTGATCCCGCAACATGGGATGCCACCTATGGAATGGTGTACAAAACCATGTTTGACAACGGTCTGGAAGCAGTTATGGGAGGCCATATCATGCTTCCTGAGTATGCAAAGCTGATCAATCCGGATTTAAAGGATGAAGATATGATGCCCGCCACCTTAAGTCCGGAAATTATGACAGGACTTCTTCGTGACCGGATGGGATTTAACGGAGTGGTAGTTACGGATGCTTCCCACATGGTTGCCATGACGAACCGGATGAAGAGGAGCGAGATGCTTCCCAGAGCCATCAATGCCGGATGTGACATGTTCCTGTTCTTTAACGATCCGGATGAAGATTTTTCAGTGATGCTGGAAGCTTACAGAAACGGCACAATCAGGGAAGAACGGATGACGGAAGCACTCACCCGGATACTCGGTCTGAAAGCGCATCTCGGACTGAATAAAAGGAAACCGGAGGAATTGGTGCCGACACCGGAATTTCTCGAAAAAGTACTGGGAAAAGAGGAATATAAGGAAACTGCAAAATCCATCAGCCGGGACTGTCTGACATTGGTAAAATATAAAGACAGGGAGGTACTGCCGATTACGCCTGAACGCTATCAGAGAATTATGATTGTTCATGTTAAGGGCAGCGGAGGTGCTATGGGGGAATTGATGAAGCTGATGGGCGGGTCGAAAGAAAATCCAGCTGAACTTCTGAAACAGAAGCTGTGTGACAGAGGATTTGACGCATTTATCTATGAAAGTCCCATGGACAAGATGAAAAAGCAGATGGAACAGGGAGAAAAACCGAGTCTGGATTTATATTTTGCGGGAAAGAATGCAGTAAAGGACTTTATAAAGGATATGGACCTGGTTATCACCCTCTGTGATGTTCCAAGCGGCAGGCCGGTGTTTGGCATGTCAAAAGGCGGTGGGGAGATTCCATGGTATGTGTTTGAACTGCCGGTCGTAGTGGTAGGCTGCGGTCAGCCAACCATGCTGGCAGACATTCCTCAGGCAAGGACTTACATCAATACGTATGATGCCCGCAATGATACACTGGATGCACTCGTGGACGCGCTGATGAAAGGACCGGAGGCATTTCCGGGGACGGATCCCATAGACAGCTTCTGCGGCCTGTTTGATACCCGGTTATAATGGGAGCCCCGGGCAGAGTATGAACAGCAGCAAATGGGGATAAAATCATAATAATTTTATAAAATTTTACTGGCATTATCTCATATTATAGTATATAATAAGCGATAAGACTTGAGGCGGAGTTTTCTTCGCCTCATTGTTTTCTTTCCTGAAATATGAGAAAATAGAGATAGAAGAACAGGAAAGCAGTAAAATTCAGATAAGTAAAGGCAGGTGACGACATTATGCATAAATTCTTAAGGTCTATTGGATTCAGCCTCTACCAGAAGGACCGGGATATCGATAAATTGTTAGATCAGATGACAGAAGATGTATCCGGAATGAAGCGGATTCAGCTGGATGAGGAGACGAACCTCTGTGAGATCAGAAAAGAGGTTGCGCCAGGAATGGGTATCGCCGTATTCGGTCAGATGGACCGGGACGGAGTATTTCGCAGGAACTACTATTATCCTTACTTAAGAAGCGAGGATATGACATCGGATGTGTCCTGTTCCATTCAGCGCCATACAGAGCGTGAGACGTATGCGGGACTGCTTGATGAGTATAAGGTCGGTATTTCCCTGATATTTTATATCGATAATTCATTCGAGTGCAGGGAGAGAATCATGGACCAGCGTTCCCTGGAGACTAAGCGTGCCAATCTAACCGGACTGGCGGTCAGCGGCAAGATTCTTCTGCCGATTCAGAAGACGGAGAAACAGCGGGAAAACGCGAAGGTTACGGCGAAAGAGCGTAACACGCTTTTGGAAGCGGCCAAGAATGGCGATGAGGATGCCATGGAGACTCTGACCATCGAAGATATCGACATGTATTCCCAGATCTCCAGACGGGTGATGAAGGAAGATTTGTATTCGATCATTGATTCCTGTTTTATGCCTTGCGGAGTGGAATGTGACCAGTACTCAGTGATCGGTGAGATTACAGAAATTGTAGAAAAGAAGAACCAGATCACTGGAGAAGAGGTTTATGATTTGAAACTGGAATGCAGCGACATCGTTTTCCATGTGGGGATCGCCAAGCAGGATTTGACCGGAGAGCCGGCGGTTGGAAGACGGTTTAAGGGGCAGATTTGGATGCAGGGCAATGTGGTATTTGATGAGGCGGCGGATTAGACAACGGGATTTTGAAGGATTTGGTGAAAGATTCTTCAAGTAAAACTTGACGAAACGCATAATTGTTAATATAATAATATACAGCCTGTGCGCGGTTATGGCCGCAGCACAGGGGATGTTTCTGTAGCTCAGCAGGATAGAGCGTCCGCCTCCTAAGAGAACTTAGAGCGCTCGCTTTTTGGGGATTCGCCCCACAAAATTTAATACGTGTTTCTGTAGCTCAGCAGGATAGAGCGTCCGCCTCCTAAGCGGAAGGCCAGCGGTTCGAATCCGCTCAGGAACACCAGACACATCGCCGAAAGCCTTGATTTTACTAGGTTTTCGGCTTTTTTGTTTTTGGTGAACCTTTTAAAATCTGCTAATAAAATTGTGTCCTTGCTAATAAATTCGGGTCTGCTAATACGAGGTGAACGGTTTTGGGCTGTTTTTACATGAAGTTCTGTTTGCTAATAAAATGGTCTTTTTTTGATCCCATGGTAAATATTTGGGGGCTGATTTGCTAATACGATTTTTCAGCCCCTAAAATTTTTTGCTAATAAGATTATTCTTTATTAGCAGACTGGACAGACTGGATGACTTGTATTAGCAAATCAGGGTTGGCCTGAAACAGGGTTTGCAGCGCCTGTTCTATCGCGCCGGGTTGGGCGATGACGGTTCCGCCATCGTTTCCGCTTGCTTCTTCCAGGCCATTGCCAAGGAAGTCATCCATCTTATGAGCAAGCTTTTCACGGTTGTCTTGGAAGGAATGTTTGCCGTAACGTCTGGTAAGCATCTCTAAGTTTGCCCAGCCTCCGGCCTGCATGACTGAATTAAAGTCTCCCTGGGATACAAACAGCTTTGCAGTGGCGCTTGTGTGACGAAGGCTGTGAAATACAATTTCTTCCGCTTTTATTTCCGGATCGTTCATTTCTACCAGAATCTCTTTAAAGCGCTTGTTTAAATGCTCAGTCATCATTGGGCGGCCGTTTGCCTGGCAGATTACCAGATTGTAGTCTATATATCCATCGGAGCCTAATTCTGCCTTTAATTTTTCCTGCATTTGTCTTAGTATTTGTAACGAATTGAGAACCATCTGCGGGACATCTACATCTCGCGCAGAATTATCAGTTTTAGGCTGCTTTAGGACAATACAGGTTTTCGCTCCGGGAATCAGATTGGGAAACTTGAACAGTATCCTTACTTTGGGCAGTTTCAAGTTTTTCTTACTGATCCGGTCAATGGCTCTGTCAATGTGAAATATCATTTTCTCATAATGGACACGGTCCCATTGCAGCCCGCCGATTTCGCCGCCGCGAATCGTGCAGCCTATGGCAATTAATACGGCGCAGTGAATCAGGTAGTAATCGTAATTGTCAGGGCGGCAGGTATATTTTAAAACCTTTAGGATTTGGTTAGGCTCCAGGACTACCCGCTCCTGTTCTTTATGCTCTGGAAGAGTTGCATTAAGGAACGGATTTTTCTTTCTGTAGTCCCAGCGCACGGCCAGATTAAAGGCACAGCGCAGGATTTTGTGAATGTCATGGATTGTGGACGCTGTAATGTGTTCTCTTGTGGGTTTCCCCATATTTGTGGCAGGCTCCGCTTCCTTTTCTAAAAAGTCGTAATAATCATCAATCATTTTGGTTGTGAGAGAAAGAAGCTTTTTATCACCTATATGAGGATGGACATAATTCTCCAGCAGCCCTACATTGCCATCATAGGTTGAGGCAGCCCATTTTTTATATCCATACTTCTCTATGAACTCATATAGAAATTCGCTGATGGTCATTTCTTTCAGACGGTTCTTTGATTCGTCACCTGTAGTCTGCTGTGCCTGTTCATGCTCAATTTTTGCCTTCATGGATTTTGCCGCAGAATACGTCAATCCAGATTCCCATTTCTGCTGTCGTTTGTCTCCTGTTCCCTCATAGTAAACTACGGAATATGTTTTACCTCGCTTTACAATAGATGCCATACTGATTCTCCTTTTTATTTTCGGGTATCAAGCCATTCATCGAAGGAGGGTTTTGAGACTCTGACATATTTACCAACCTTGACTGTCTTAAAAAGCGACTGTTTGCAAAGGTTGTATGCCATGCTGCGGCTGATCTGCAGGATGTCTGCTATCTCTTGAACCGAGTAGGTTCGCTTTTCTGAAACGGCTTGTTTCTCATGGTTAAATTCTCCAACTGCCATGTTTACTCCTTTCTTTTGCAGTTGAAAGGGGAAATCAGCATAATCCCTGTTTGTTGCTCTCCATATATCTTATACGTGGTGAACCTACGACTTTTCAACTGCAATTAGCAAATTATTTCTAAAATAACCATTGTTGGTTGCACAGTGTTTCAGATCATTTCCTGCGCCGGTCTTCCGCCGCGTATTTGCAGGCTGCCGCTATGAGGCAATTAGGCTGCGGGCGTGCTCCATGTTGTCATCGCACACAATCCACAGCACCTGTATAACTTCTGAACTGTGCTATAAATTTGTCAAGGTACATGCCGGAAAGGGAAAGTGACTTCGCTTTTCGTGGATTTTACTGTCTCAATAAGGAAATAAGGAATTTTTAGAAGTTTTCTGCAGAAATATAAAAAGATATGGTTCATGATGATTTATTTTAGAAAAGAAAAGCCCCGGGACTATAAATATCCAATCCTTGAGTATTATTTACACTATCCAGCCAGTCTTTCCATTTTTTTATCCGGTATCTATGAATGGTTTTAAAAATAACTTGACAGTTTCATTCTATTACAGTAGAATAAAAACACATTCTATTGCTATAGAACAAGAAAGCTGGTTCATTTTATGGAAAAAAGACTATTTGATAGCGAATTAAAGGTTATGGAAACTCTATGGGAAAATGGAGAGCTGTCCGCGAAACAGATTGCTGAGCTTCTGCGTCAGCAGATTGGCTGGAGCAAAACAACTACTTATACAGTATTAAAAAAGTGTATTGATAAAGAAATAATAAAAAGAAGTGATCCCAATTATATTTGCAGTGCCTGTATTTCAAAAGAAGATGTACGCCAATATGAGACACATGAATTGATTAATAAAATGTATGACGGAGCGCCGGATAAACTAGTTGCATCCATCATTGGAAATGAAAAAATGGACAAAGATATGATTAGGCATTTGAAGGAGCTTATACAGAACTTATGAAAGCGGAGGCGCTATGGAGGGAATTATTGCCGCTCATGTTTCCGGAAGCATCATGATTTGTTTCATTTTGTTATTACGGAAACTGTTTGTTTTTCACTTTGTTGGCAGCGCGTGGGCAATTTTTTGGAAGATATTAACCTTGCGTTTGTTATGTCCTTTTACAATCCGGTTGCCAGGAATAGAGCATTTCTTTATTACAGAAAAAAAGAACAGCCATATCCGTGATACGGCTGAAAGAATTGTGCAATACGAAAATAATATACCGAATGAGTTGGCGATAATGATACCGATAATCTGGGGGATAGGCGGACTGATTTGTATGGGGAAATTCGTAATACCACATATCAAAAATCGGAAAGTATATCAGATGGCTCTGCCACTAGAGAATGAGTCGGTGGCTATCTGGATAAAACGCCAGAGTTTACGCCGTAAAATATATGTCAAAGTATCTGATCGAATAATCACTCCTTTGACATATAGCATTTGGAAACCAGTCATTTTACTGCCAAGAATGGATGGGGAAATCGACGAACTGCACCTGGAACAAATTTTAGAACATGAACTGATTCATATTAAGCGGTTTGATGTACTGTTTAAATGGTTGTTGGCTTTCATCTGTGCTGTTTACTGGGTGAATCCTTTTATATGGATCATGTATTCATTTGCTAACCGGGATATTGAACTTGCCTGTGATGAAGCGGTTTTGAAATCCAGGAGCAAGGATTATAAGAAGAGCTACATACTTACATTGATATATTTAGAAGAAAAAAGAGTTAGAGGGGATTTCCTCTGTAATTTTTTCAGCAGATATCCAATGGAAGAAAGGGTACAGATAATGATTAGAAATGGAGATAAAAAAGCGTTAAAAAACATGATACTGCCAGCTATAGCGGCTCTTTTGATAGCGCTATTCAGTATAAGCTCCATGGCGGGGGAATATGACGGAGAGTGGTCTCCCAAAAATGAAAGGAGGGATAACCGTAATTTAACAGCTACTACAACAGATATTCAGATGCAACTGCCAATATTTCAGAAAAGATTACCAGATAATTTTGGTTCTCTAAGTGGAGGTGATTTTGATATTCCCACAATCATCATTAGAAAGTCCAAAGAAAACTATTCAGCTTGCGCTGTTGATAAGAACGGGACCGTTATTTATGAGGAGAGTGGAACTACCAAAAATGTGGAAGCTACACTGGAACATATTTATAATAAACTATTCCAACGTAATTAGGAGAAACGAATATGAGGATAGGTAAACACTTTTGGGTATTAATTATTGCCGTGCTCATTTCTTTATCAGCTATAAGCAGCGTAATGGCAGAAGAAATAAATTCTAATGTAACGGATATTCCAACCTTGGAAATAACTAGGGATGAAACAGGATGTTACTCTGTACTTGCAAAGGATCATGAAGGCAGTATCATTTTTACTGAAAAGGGATTGACGGGAACAATAGAGGATATTATAGAACATTCATACAGTAATATATTCCGGGCTGCGACAAAATCATGCACCCATATTCCCTGTAACCATGAAATTGTTACCGGGGGCATAAATCATGTAATCGACTGGGATACCGATATCTGTACTATGATTACAAATGATTTTTATAGATGTGCCTGCTGTGATCAGATTCTTGGGATAGTTCCAGGAAGTACCACGGTAGTTGGAACACACCCGGCACACTAAATAATTATCGTATAGAAGATGGAAGGTGAAATATGAGAAAATTTAAAAGCAATATATTAAAAGTTTCATTAGCAATGGGTCTGTTACTGTCGAGTTCATTTCCAGCCTATGCGGTTTCTACGGATTCTACCGTAGTAGGTGGCTGGGACGAAGATACAGGGTATTTTGTAAATGCAGATGCCTATAACAAAGCTATGGAGAAAAGAGGTCTTTTACGGTCAGATCCCGTTCATGAAGGAGAAAGGCAGAGGAAGGATCAGAGCGGCAATACTTATTTCCGAGCACATGGCTGGACCAGTTGGCCTGGGGTATATCATTACACGAGAGCAAGAATGGAGACATATGGAGGTAGTATTTTAACAGATTCAGGGCGTAAATGGGGGACAAGCGAAACCCAGGCAACATCACCGTGGCATAAGTTTGATCCAGATGTCAGTGACAGGGCCAGGACATATTATGGTTCCGAGGAATAATATTCTATCCTTGAATTTTTAAGTGACTTTATAAATTTTCAAGCAAAAATCCGAATGTGAGAAAATACATTCGGATTTTTGTCACATTTACTATAACCTTTACTTAAAGATAATACCTGTGGGAGAAAATAATATGATCAAAAGCAGCCGTATTTATAATTTTTTCTTTAAAAACAGTTTTAGCGTTTTATGTATTATGTTACTTACAGTATTTATTTTTATTGTGGGAATAACATTAACCTCTCTTACGATCTCAAAACCAACTTCAGAAAATAAAGAGCATGTTTCGATTGGTGAAAAACGCTATACTTTAATAGACAATTTTCTTGACGCGGATTCCTTTCGTGAGTTTAGGCATAATGATAAAAAGGTAAATATGCTGGGGGATTTTTATAACAAGCTTACAGGCATGGATAATGCTAAATTATTATCTATGTTTAATCAGTCTGTTGTTATAGATGATTTTCAGGGGGATGAAAAATTTTATTACCACACAAAGGAATTCCGTGATAAATTCCCAGATGCTGAACTTGCAATAAAGTCAATGCAAATGAATCAATTAGCCTTTGAGCACAATAAGTTGAAGGTAAAAAAAGGAAATATGCCTATATGGAATAAGATTAGTTTTAATGATAATACATTTCCTATCTTACTGGGGTCTTCCTATGAAGGAATATACAATATCGGAGACATTGTTAAGGGGAGTTTTTATACTAAAAATATAAATTTTCAAGTAATTGGGATTTTAGAAGATAACACCCAAGTATATTATAAAACTGATCCGGCATATATGTTGGACGAATATATTATTATACCGTATCCAGCAATGGCATGGACAGTCAATCCCAATGATTTTGTGTTCGAGGGCATCCTGTACTTTGCCTTAGTTAATTCAGATATTGTGATAGATTCCGATGAAAAAAATTTTTTGACTGGTATCCGCGCTATTGCCAATTCTACAGGCTTTGTTGATTTTTCTTTAGTCGGCATTGATGATCAGATAATCAAAAACCAAGAATTGATTTTTATGATATCAGAGCATCAACGTCTTATAGGCTGTATTTTAGTGGTTATGTATATCATACTCACGGCTGTTCTATATTGTCAGCTAAAAGTACACTTAAAGAAGAATGATATTTCAGGTCAACCCGTGTTTAATGGTCCTTCTGATAGAAAAAAATTTTTTCGTAAATATAGTATGTTTTATGTGATAAGCTTTATACTGTCGTTGGTTCTGCAGTTAAGATTAATTCCACGAATATTTTTGGGTGTTTTTGCTGCTGAACTTTTGATTTTAGGTAGTGTGTATCTAATAGTGAGCCTTGCTTATTATAAAATGTTTCTAAAAGAAAATATGAAATAAGAACTGCTTATTTTAGGGTTTTAAATAAGCACAAAGTACCATTAAAAATTTAATAAAATGTTAATGTGTATGCTGTTTCCAATCCGTGAGGTTAATTCCTTTTTTATAAAAAAAGGAGTTACACATGGAAAGGGACAAATTATGCAGTAAAATTAGGGATTATAAAAATGGCAATCGGATTGCATTAAATGAGATTATCAGTCAAATGACACCATTGGTTAAAAAATTTGCACGAAAATGTTTTTTTATGGAATACGATGATGCCTTTCAAGAATTTTCAATGGTGTTAATTGAGGCAGTCTCTAAAATCCGTACATATGAAAATGACGGTCAGTGTATTGTCTATATTAACACCTGTTTTAAAAACAAATACTGTTTGTTATGTAAAAACTATTATATCTATAAAGAGATTGAAGAGTTATACGAAAACAAAGATATCCCGTCACAGATAGAGTGTTTTAGCGATATCATTTTTATTATTGATATAAGCCGATATATTAACCAGATAGAATGTGATAGCCATAAAAAAATTGCAGAGCTGTACCTTGTGGAAGGAAAAAGTGATCGGGAGATATCGGAGACCCTCTGTATTTCCAGGCAATATGTTAACAGGGTACGAAGAAGATTGCTCAATGATCTGCGGACAGAATACTTTATGCAAAAATAGTTAGGGCGGTTCCATTATCGGAAACCGCCCACTATTTATTATGCTACTATTGCCACTTTAGCTGCGGCTCCCAGTACAGCTTTAGTTGCTGCAATGAGCCCGCTGATACCACCTGCAAGCAATAGTGCTTTAAATGCTATTGCAAGTCCGATAACCGCAGCTACACCTACCACCACATTAATTTCTTTACGATATTCGGTTACGAATTCCTCGACAAGTTCAAAAAAACGTGCTCCTGCAGAGTCATCTGATTTCAAACAAAGTGTGTATTTGAAAACAAAATTAACAGGTGGATACCCATCGGCAATTTGTACTTCTTTTTTAACCGCATATGAAATATAAAACCAGGTTCCATCTGCCTCTGTTCTGATTCCGCTTGCTACGACAGACGCACCAGTATCGAGAGACATATTGATATCGAAAACAATATCTGCCAAACTCTGGGCATCTTCAAGTCCTGATTCCTCAAAAGTAAGTGTAAGAGCTTCTGAAAGAGCAATCTCCTGGGACATTGCAATACCGCCCTCCACATCGAAGGTAACAGCATTCGGATTATTGATGCTGTTGTCAAAGATAGTTGTATCAGCACTTGCCTCAACAAGGGCTTTGCCATTAGGAGGCATGGGGATTGTAGCTTCGTAATTCAAAGTAATCTGCTCAGAGGGAAGTATGATATAACATGCATCCAGGAACTCCCTATAATGATCAACCAAAATTTCATTGATTTCTTCCTCTGTCGGAGGGGCAGGAAGTTCAATGGCTTCTCCTCCATTATCGCCATAACCATCTATCGTGGAATGATTGCGGTTATAAGTTCTTTGTTCCACCGCGTCTATTGTGGTATTTCCTTCAATCGTGGTGACATAATTTTCATCTCCATCAACGACAATCCCAGTATGAGCCACCCGGCCCAGTTCATCGTTGTAGAAGAAAATGACATCGCCTTTTTTGGGAATATAACCGCTGTTTCTCTTGTGATATTTCTGGCGGTTCTTGTACCATGTCATTCCAGACGGACACCATGCAAATTTGGGCACAAGGGTGTCGAGAACGCCTGCCTGGTATGCACAGTAAGAAACAAACATGGCACACCACGGACTTCTATTCATCTCATACCACTGTCCATAAGGCGTGATGTTATTTGCATTGTCTTCTGCAAATCCCCAGGCCAGCTCATGTTTTACCACATTCAGCAGTTTTTCTACACCGGTTCCTGGCACGTCAACCCGGTAAACTTCAAACAACTTTCTCCATGTGCCTCCGCCAACAATTCCGTCAGCTTCCAATCCATGCGTTGTCTGGAATGAGAGTGCAGCATTATGGGTTTCCTGTGAGAAAATACCATCAATCGGAATCTGGTAGCCCAATTCATTGAAAAGCCTCTGAAGGTAACGGGTCAAAGAACCATTAGAACCTAATTTCAAGGTAGAGGAAACTGTCCCGCCGCCTGCGGTTCCACCCAAAAGCAGAGCTTTAGTGGCATTGCCGATCATGCCGTCTGCTACCAGGTTATGATCTGTCTGGAACTGTAATACTGAGTTATAAACTTTTTCAGTTGCAATTCCATCTACAAATCCTACATCATAACCGCGGTTAACAAGTGCAGTTTGAAGCGGCCGGATTTCATCACGCATCTTTTCCCAGGTAACTGTATCAACCATTCCGTCAGCTGTCAGCCCTTTGCGGGTTTTGTAGCGGTCAACTGCAGATTTAGTTCCCGGTCCGTAAACTCCGTCCGTACCGTTTGGGTTGATACAACTGATTCTTAGCGCATACTGGAAATATAAAACTCTGGGTCCCCTGGACCCTGTTTTTAATGGCAATGCGTCGGTAGCGCCGTCTTCCACATCACTGAATAAAAGCTCATAAGTGGCAGGTCCTACCTGTCCATCGGCTGTAAGCCAGTTAGCCTCCTGGTATTTTTTTATTGTCTCAACCAACGCGGAGGTTGCCAATCCATCAACAATCGCAATACTGTAATTTCGTTCAAGCAGACGGCTCTGGATATCCGTAATTTGTCCTTTTAAAGTATTCCAGGTTGTGGTGTCTGCAATCCCGTTGTCCGTAATTCCGTATTTTGCCTGAAATTTTTTTACTGCCTCCGCAGTTCCGGAACCAAAAACTCCGTCCAGCGCGCCTGGACTACAGCACAAGATTCTAAGTCCGTACTGAAGGTAAAGAACGTAGTCTCCCCTGTCCCCAATCGACAAAGGCAGCATGGATTCATCGCCGCCCCCCTGATCTTCATTAAACAGCCTTGCGCGGGTCGCGGCCCCTACCATGCCATCTGCTGTTAGATCCCTGCTGCTCTGGAAACGAATGACTGCGTTATAGGTACTGTCCTTTGCAATACCGGTAATGGCTCCGGTATAGAACCCTTTGTTTTTTAATGCCTGCTGGATTGGTTTGATTTCTGCAAGCAGACAATTCCAGGTATCATTGCCAACAATTCCGTCAACTGTCAATCCCCACTCTTCCTGGAATTTCTCCACGGCGGCCTGTGTTCCGGGACCAAATGCTGAATCAATACTGCCTGGATTACAGCACATAATTTTAAGACCCTGCTGTAAATATTTTACCTGAATTCCTGTGTCTCCATTTTTTAGTAACATAAAACGTCCTCCATTCAAATTATTTGAATTTGCAAATTCATATAATAAAAAATAAAAAGGACGTTATTTGTAAACCGAAGTTTAATAAAACAATGTGGTTGGATTAGAAAATCGCAAAGAGAGCCGTTTTAATTCGCTAATCGGACTTTTCTTTGAGGACAGCTTGAATAGTATCGAGTTTTTCATTTACTGTATTTACGATGGAAAGCTTTACCGTAAGCTGTGTCAATAGTTCCTGGTACTTTCGTTCACGGGCTTCCTGTAATTCGTCTAACTTGTCATTCTTTTTTATGGTATATAGCAGCAGAAAAACAAATAATACTGCCCAAATTCCCTGGGACTGCACCAGATTGACGATTAATTCTTCCAATATTCAACATCTCCTTTCTGTAAGTTTATAATCTAATAAGAGCAAAAATATAGATTATGGAAACCGTACATGAAATTATTTAAGAGAAAAAATATTAGCTGAATATAACATCACTGGTGATCTGATGGCAGTGCCTGATTATTACCACCTGCCTGCCCCATTAAATTTCTATTAATTATAGGGATAGGGTCTTGCTATTTTATGTATTATCCGGTATGATAAGACAAATTTTGAAAATAGAGGACTTTATGGACACCGCCATGGATGACGCTGCCCGGTTACCCGATTTAAGTGTATATCTTATGACATTATATACGCGCGGCCTGCGTCTTTTTGAGATGCTGGGTCGCGCTTTTTCTCTGTTTTCCGGTAACAAGGGGATGAATTTACAAACAACAAGGAGACGCTTATGAAGAGAAGCAGGCTATGGCTCTTATTTCCCATACTGTCAGTATTTATGATTATTTTTGCTTTCTGGCTTTCACGTCAGGAAGGGAGCTACAAACAGACCATAGAGCTTTCATTTGAACCTGTCCAGGATACGTTCACAATAGAGCTTCAGGCCGAAGAAAAATATATGGAGCCTCATGTGAGCCATGGGGACGCAGAGTTAATGTGGGAAAGTGCAACGGGAAATGGGAAAAGCTATTTAAGAATGAAAGGAAAACTCCCGGAGCATCGGCTTGGAAAGCCTGTTGCGCTGCGTATCGAGAGCGACTCAGGAAATAGAATCAGGGAAATGGAAATACTGTCCGTCAGCGGGATATCTGCGGCCGGCTGCCATATTGATGTGGTGAAAGACGATACCTGGCCGCTCTATGTTGGTTTTTCCATCGCCTTAATTGCCGCCATGGCGGTTTTGCTGGCCGGAAGCTTTGGAGTGATAAAGAAGAGGAAGAAGTTTGCTTATGCGTTAGAACTGGCGGAGGGATTGAGGGATGATCCGTCAGCCGGGGACTGTTTTAAGGAGGGACAAAGATACTTTCTTGCAGTTGAGAGAATGTGTATTGTGGATACTCTATCGGGGATGCTTTTCGTATGGATTTCGGTCCTGTGGGTTTACCGGCGGTCTTACAGTCCGGGCTGGTCTCGGGCAATCAGCTGGTTTCTGCTTGCAATGGCCGCATTTTTCATAATTACTTATTTTCTTCGGATTTACAGAAACCGGATAATGCTGCGCCCGCTGCTCTGCGAAAACCGTCCTTTAAGCGCTTCTGCGGCCTGTCTGCTGTCTGGAATCAATGGAATCGGAAATATGAAGGAACGGGCGATTTCCTTGCACAATGCCGCGGTGGGATTATACCGCAGCGGCCGGGTCAGAGAGGCTCTGACACTGGAAGATCTGGCATGGAAGCTGGCAGGAAAGCATAAAGGCGCCATGCTCTGTTTCCTGCACAGCGATCTGCGCAGCGCCTGCCTGCGCTGTTTGGGAGAAGAACAAGCGGCTGAAAGAGAAGAACTAAAGCTGGAGATTATGCTTGAGGAGACGCCGTGGCTCTGTAAGAATAAAGATATTCAGATGCGTTCACTGTCCGCAAAGATTCGCGGTCTGATAAGTGGAGGTGATTTGGAGCAGGCTGAAATAGAAGGGAACTATTATTTAGACCGCTGCCACAATGATTACCACCGCCTTCCTATGTTGGCTATGATAGCAGAGGTGAAGGAAATGCTTGAAAAGCCCCTGGAAGCGGCTGACTTGCGGAAACGTCTGCTCAGTTACAGTCCTGAAAATCATGAGGTCTTAAAGGCTATGGCCTACGGACCCTGCACTTATTCATATACCAGGCTGAAGGCGCATGACTTTACCGGAATTATATTACGAGCGGCTTATGTGCTGGCTGTCATGTTCTTTCTGTTTCAACTGGCAGACGGGGCAACTCACTCCAAAGGACAGGAAGACAGTCCTGTTTACACAGAAACGGAAATGTCCTCGTCTGCCGGGATAGACAACCGGGAAACTACACCGTCTGCTCTGAAAGAAACGGCGTCCGGGGAACCTGCGGAATCCTTAGTTAGAAAGGCGGCGGATTTTTCCATCACCTACCCGGAGAACTGGGACGGACTCTATGTTGAGAAGCCTTTGGAAGGGGGCGGAATTTCAGTTTTCCAAAAAAGTTCTTTTGAACAGAACGGGGACGGGCTGCTGTTCTCGATCCGTATTTTTAATAATGGTGATTATGTGAATGAACCAGACTATGAGATCTTAGGCTATGACGGAGCGAATGTATATGCTATGAGCTTGCCTACGGATGTGACCTTTCTTTTAGAAAATGAACAGGTACAGCATGAGTATGAACAAATGGTGTGGGACATTGAACCGGTTAAGTACAGCTTTCGCATAGATTCCGATTCAGCCCGGTATGACGGCAGCGAATTTATATTTCCAAACAGCAGCGATGCCGCTCTGAACGAGGCTAATTTGCTGAATTTATCCGCGCAAAGGCTGCGGATTGCGAAAAACGAGATTTACGCGCGGCACGGGAGGCGCTTTACGGATATGGAACTGCAGCAATATTTTAATAGTTGTAGTTGGTATGAGGGTAAAATTGAGCCTTCTGAGTTTACAGACGACCTTTTAAACGAACTGGAGAAGAAGAATGTACAGTTGATTCAGAAGCAGCAGGAACGTATGGAGTAGCGGATAGTTATAAGAAAATATCAAATCTACAGTAGGCGCTATTTCATAAAATAAATAAGCATGGGAATATACAAAAAGGAGTTTCTATGAAAGTGAAAAAAGTTTTGGGGATTATAATGGGTATATTGGGAACTATTTTGGTAATTATTGAGATTCTATTGAAAATGAAAGAAAGTATGTCCATATCTGTTATAGGCGGTGCAGATGGGCCAACTTCTATATTTTTAGCTGGCCGAATAGGCGGGAATATATCTATTTTAATAATTATTTTGGGAGTGATTCTTATGGTTATAGCAGGATTCATTCTTTTTAAGCGTAAGCACTGACTTCCGATGCTCTTTCTTCTTAATAGGTTTGTTTGATATAATTGGCTTAATCAGAAATAGCGGAGGTGGTGTAATATAAATGAATGGTTCTGTACTGATACAATCCTTAAAACAGTTATGGGGTATTATTGTTCTGGAATATAAATATCACGGCGATCTTCCCAGTATTGAAAGCTATCATCCGCAGGTGAAATATGCTTTGCCCTTTAGCGGTGAGTGGGTAGTTGTAAATGGCGGGGTAACTGAAAAAACCTCTCATTCCTGGGAGATACCAACGCAAAGATATGCTTATGATTTTGTTATCCTGGATGGCGCCGGCAGCAGCTTTCAGGGAGAAGAGACAGAAGCAGGTTCCTTTTATTGTTATGGCAGGGATATTTTAGCTCCGGCAGACGGCACGGTGGCGGAAATTTGTACCGGGAATCCGGATAGCAGGATCACGAAGAACAGGGCCGCCTCATGCAATGCCCGTGATATTCGGGGAAATTACGTTCTGATTTGTCATTCTGATGGTGAATACTCCTTGCTGGCCCATCTTAAACCTGACAGTATACGGGTGTCTGTGGGGCAATCCATAAAAAGGGGAGAGAAGATCGCTGAATGTGGAAATTCGGGGAATACCTCGGAGCCACATCTCCATTTTCAGGTACAGTTGGGAAAAAGCTTTTATTCCTCTCCCGGGCTTCCGGTTGAATTTGAAAATATCAAAGTGAAGAAAACTTTGAATTATGAGAAGTTTGATGATAGATATTTGAAGGAATATAGTGAAAATTATTATCCGCCGTTTATTGGAGTTGGGCAGACGGTCTATAATGTTAATACCGAAGGTTGGAACCGTGATTCGATTATTTAATAGGGGAATCAAACTTCATAGAAGGCAGGTCTGACAGGGTAACTAAATAGCGCTGTAGGTTAAGAGGAGGACTTTATGAAACAATTTGTACTGTATGCATTACTAAAGGCATTTGTGATTTCTGTTGGCTTTGATTTGGTGTGTCTGATTTATGGGGTAGTATCCGGCAATCCTTACAGAATAACCTTAGCGGGTGGAGTAATATGTTTCCTGGTATTGTTCTTTGTTGAACTAATTGAGTGTTTATGGAAGAGCCGAAAAAAGTAACAGGTTTTATAATTTGATAGCCGATTTCTTCGAGATGATTGATATGAGGTAAAACAATATGGAGTTTAGAAGATTAACAGACAGCAATCATGCCATGTATCATCAGGCGATGGATCTATACCAGGCCAGCTTCCCGATTCATGAGCAAAGGGAAAGTCATGTACAAACCTGTATTATGGGAAATGAAGCATATCATTTTAATTTGATTTATGAGAACGATATGTGGGTCGGTATGATTCTCTGGTGGGAGACGGCAGAGTTTATCTATGTAGAGCACTTTTGCATCCTGCCGAAAATGCGCGGTAAAAAGTATGGGCAGAAGGCATTGGAGCTTTTAGACGGGGAGCGAAAAACAGTCATTCTTGAAATCGACCCTCCTACTGATGATGTATCCGTTCATCGCAAGCAGTTCTATGAGCGTTCGGGATACCAGGCCAACAGGTATTCTCATGTTCACCCGCCCTATAAGAAGGGCTTTAAAGGGCATGACCTTGTTGTGATGTCCAGTCCGGATCAACTGTCGGAAGCAGAGTATCGCGCTTTTAACAGTTATTTAAGTGCGGTAGTCATGAAAAGTTAAAACCTGGCAATCAGGCAGTAAGACACCATATAACAGTTTTTATAGGGCCTTACCGCCTTTTTATTTTTACGAATCAGAATATGTCTATAAGTTCTGTTCTAAAAACTGTATACATGCCTGCTCCATCTGCTTCAGACCAATCGCTTCCATTGGAAAATGACCGGCGCCTTCCAGGATTACAGTCTGTTTTTTACAAGCCAGGCGATTGTAAAAGAGATTGCTTAGCTTTATATCTGTCCAGCGGTCATCTCCAGGATGTGACAGTAAAACCGGACACGCTGTAAATTGTTCAGGTTCTATTCTTATTTCAGGATTGAGCATGGAATATATAAAGTTTATCGGGACTCTCACGCCAGAGGATTTCTTATCTTTCATAAGAATCCGGGCTACCTCTTTCTGATTGACTATGGCTTTCATATTTCCGATCCACTTCATTGGAATTTTTACTCTGCCGGCAAAAGTGTGCATAGCTGTCATAAGGGGCTTCGCCATAAGCCCCAATAATGGATTTCTAGCTGAGTTCCTGGTGACGGTTTTCTCCCGCTGATCGAGAATACAGGAGACAATCAACCCTCGGATATTTTGACTTTTACAAGCAATCTGATAAGCTAACATTCCTCCGGCGCTAAATCCAAACAGGAATATGGGTAAGCTCTCATTACTCTGATAATATTTTACTATTTCTACGCTGCATGAAACCCAGGTGTCATACGTTATGTCCTTTATATAGCAGGTACAGCCGTATAAAGGTAAATCCGGGCAGATTACCTCAAACCCGGCTCTTGCCAGTGGCAGGGCGATGCAGGAAAGTAATCGTCCATTTCCCCCAACCCCATGAAACAGTATCAGCCGGCCCTTGGACACAACTGGCTTGTAGTGGTCGATATGTATGTCCATGCCAAGGATCGGTATAAAATACTCTTCAGGCAGATTGTTCGTAGTTAACCGATTGCTTTTAGGTAAATATGGTTGAAGCATTCTCCAGAACGGATCGCAATGATAAGTTTGTATGTTTGTTTCCTCCTTTAAATTAACTGTCCCACTTGTGGCACTTATGATTTTATAGTACAATAAGAATCCAGTCAACTATGTTAAAGCAAGTTCCACATTTAACGTAATATGTGGCAGGAGGCATTATGAAAGCGCTGAAAGAAAACCCGATTGCAGCCCAATCAAAGCAAATGATATTAAAAGCATTGCTGGAGTTAATGGAGTGTAAAGCCTATAACAGCATTTCCATCAAGGAACTGGCGGAGTGTGCCGGGCTTGACAGAAAAACCTTCTATCGTAACTTTAAGTCGAAGGAGGAGGTGTTGTATTTACGTCTCCATGAATTGTGTCAGTTATATATAAAGGAATTGAAAAAGCTACCGCAGTTCACCTCATATACGGTATCAAAGGCATATTTTCTTATCTGCCGGCAGAATGCGGATTTTTTTATGCTGTTGAAAAAGAATGATCTGCTTCCTTTGGCATTACTTAAATTCAATGAGTATTTAGAGGAATTGATTACTTTATTCCTCGACGATCCTGTATACAGGAAGAAATCTCAATACGAGATTTACTACCAGGCAGGTGGGTTCTGGAATGTCACGATTCGGTGGCTGGAAGAAGGCGCAAAAGAAAGTCCGGAAGAAATGGCACAGATGATAGGCGCTATCATGCCGCCGCTTAAAGTTGAGGAGTAAGAAAAGCCTGATTAATGAAAAAACAGGGGATAGTCTGAAGCATTTACGCTTTGAAACTATCCCCTTAGTGCTTAAACCCTAAACTGAATGATACACTTTAATAATGTTATACTAAGTTCCTGGAACAAATCTTCATCGTAGCTGCCGTCAATAATTGAATTTTTGATAAGCAGCGGCCGGTACATCTCCAAAATTTCAGCGATAGCCGGCTCATTTCCTGCTTTTGCCTGCTTCAGAAGTTCCATAAAATCCATTTCTGCCTTCTCCCATCCTCTGTTTGATTTTTTGAATCGTGCGGTAATAAATAGCGGCTGCGCCTTTATAAGTGATTCCTAACTCTGCGGCAAGCTCCTCAAAGCTCTTATCCTCCAGGGCGTGTGAAAGAAAAACGTGCCGCTCACGGTCTGTTATCTGTTTCAGCGCATAAATAAGCGAATCATTTTCCAACTGCATAGGAAGCGGCAAATTATGATACACTTGCTCGTCATATTCTAAATCCCAGGCTTCGTCCTCCATAGAACATTCCATACGGAGTTTCCTGTTTCTTTGGTTCATGTAATCTTTTCGGCGTCTGTTTACAGCCGTTACCAGATATGATGTAAAACGGTTCTGCAGTTTCTCTGCTTCTCCCTGTCCATTATTTCTCTGCCACATGGCGTTTCCTCCATTTTCAAGAATTGTTGTGCGATTCTTGAAAAATGGAGGTCCGCGGCAGCGGGTGGGGACTTTAAAACAAAGAAAGCAGCCATGAGTACGCCAATATGCGTAAACGGCTGCTTTTCTGACTGATACATTGAGAAGTTCAATAGTTAGCCCATCACTTCTTAAAAGTGGTGGTATCCGTATAAATACAGATACTTTTTCTTGAAGTAATCTAAAAAGTCCTATTGGGTCAAGTATCCTGAAAGCTGTGTGTCGTGGAGCTGTATGGCTTTTGAACAGCTCAATGTTGTGGATAGTATTTTTATCCATAACATTGCTCCTAGCCCGCAGCTATGCGGACGGCACACAGGCGGCGTCTCATCCTTTTTCTTGGATTTGGCAGCACGAGCTGCCACCCTGCCGATATATTTTTTGTTGTTTTTAAAGCGAGACGGGACTTCCTGCAAAAGAACAGGGAGATCCCGGCATTTTATAAATGACAAGTCCCCCTATTGACATTTCCGTATTCTATTGTGGTATTCTGACTGTGTCTGCTCCTCCCCAGTTATATTTAAGCTGCCATAAGTAAATTTTATTAGGAAAGTGTTAGATAAACGTGAGTTAATTGTGAGTAATGTATAAGACCGTTCGACAAATTTTGCACGTCAGATATTTGGGTCATGAAAATGAATAAATATAAAGACAGTCTAAAGTTTTTATAAACAAACAAATTTTGGCTTGCGATTCCACCCTCCGTCCCGTATAATAGGCGCAATATCTGTTTTACGGAAAGGAGGAATACGATACCATGGACAACGCCGCAGGCGACGCTGCCCCTTGTACATACGCTCAAAACATGAATTGTTATGATACTACGCACGTCTTGCGCCCTTTTGCGTCCAAGAGGTGCTTTTTTCGTGGTAAAAGCATCTGCGGTATTTCGATGGTCAACTTATGAACCGATTATTTCAGTATTTGAAAGGTCTTCCCCCGGGACGTTTGATAACTTTGGGGTTTGCAGCGGTGATCTTATTTGGAACCTTTCTGCTGCTGTTGCCGGTGTCTGTGAATCCGGGCATGAAGGTAGAGGTAATTGACGCCCTCTTTACATCTACAAGCGCAGTCTGCGTGACAGGTTTGATTGCCATAGATACCGCCGACCATTTTACCGCATTTGGACGGGCTGTGGTTGCGCTGCTGATCCAGATTGGAGGACTGGGGGTTACCTCTGTCGGCGTGGGTTTCATTTTAGCAGCCGGTAAACGGGTAGGCTTTAAGGGCAGGGCGCTGGTGAAGGAAGCATTAAATGTGGACAGCTCCAAAGGTGTAATACGGCTGGTTAAGGCGATCCTGCTTATGACGCTGTTATTTGAAGCGATGGGAGCAGCCTTGAGCTTTATCGTATTTGTACAGGATTATCCGCCTTTAAAGGCTATGGAAATCAGTATCTTCCACTCGATTGCGGCCTTTAATAATTCCGGATTTGATATCCTGGGAGGGCTGCAGAACCTGATACCATATCAGACGGACGTATTGCTGAATCTGGTGACCTGCGGTCTGATTATTTTTGGCGGTCTTGGTTTCCTGGTTATTCTTGATGTTTTGAAAATGAGGTCTTTTAAAAAGCTCTGTCTCCATTCAAAGGTTGTTATTACCACGAGCGTGATTCTTCTGGCGGCTGGCACGCTGCTTTTAAAAGCAACCGAGGATATATCATGGCTGGGAGCATTTTTTCAGAGCGTTTCGGCACGAACGGCAGGATTTTCTACATATCCGATTGGAGAGTTTTCTAATGCAGGATTATTTACGCTGACAATGTTAATGTTTATCGGAGCGTCTCCGGGATCAACGGGCGGCGGTATCAAAACCAGTACCTTTTTTGCCCTGTTAGTATCCGTGAGAAGCCTTATGACAAAAAAGCATTACGGAGCGTTTCACCGGAGTATACCGGCAGAAGGAATTTCCAAGGCTTTTATGATTGCGTTTCTGTCTTTTCTGGTAGTGTGCGGCGGAACCTTTCTGCTCTGTGTATTAGAACCGGGATATAGTTTTATACAACTGATGTTTGAAGTGACCTCGGCCTTTGGCACGGTTGGGCTTTCTACTGGAATCACGCCGGAACTGGGAAGTATCAGCAAACTGGTGATAATTCTCATCATGTTTATCGGCAGACTGGGAGCCTTTACGCTTGCTTCCATGTGGGTATGCAGGCAGATGCCTCATGCCAGGTATATAGAAGAATCAATTATTATAGGTTAAGGAGATACAAATGAAAAATACGAAGCACACCACATTTGGAGTGATTGGACTCGGGCGTTTTGGAACAGCGCTGGCGAAAAGCCTGGCGGAAGCCGGCAAAGAAGTAATTGTGGTTGACTGTAATGAGAGTAAGGTCCGGGAGCTGCGGCACTATACGGAACATGCATTTGTCGCGGAGGATTTGACAAAGGAGACTCTGGAAGATATCGGAATTCAGAATTGTGATACGGTCATTATCTGTATTGGGGAAAAAATCGACACCAGTATCCTTACCACCTTAAATGTGGTAAGCCTGGGGATTCCCCAGGTGATTGCCAAGGCAATCAGCCGGGATCAGGGCGCTGTGCTTGAAAAAATCGGGGCGGAGGTCGTCTATCCGGAAAGGGATATGGCTTTGAGGCTTGGGAAACGGCTGGTATCCAACAATTTTCTGGATTACATTTCGCTGGATAATGAAGTGGAGATACAGCAGATTCCCGTTGCGTCTAAAATGGTGGGAATGACTGTGCAGGAGTTTAATATCCGGCAGAAATATGGGCTGAATATTATTGCGATTGAGCGGGGGCATGTGACGGATATCGAGGTGTCACCGCAATACCGTTTTGGAAATGACGATATTATCGTAGTAATCGGAAGGGTTGAAAAAATCAAACGGTTTGAATCGGACATAGAAGATTAAATGTGTAAGGAAGGCTGGAATATCAACCTATGCAGACAGAAAGACTGCCAACGGCTTCCCAGGGGGGAGGAGAGTATACCGCTGGCAGTCTTTTTCTATTCTAATCTGGTGTGAAAAGCAGAGTTAGAATCTAATCAAAATTAACATCTCCAACAGGAAGGGCTATATTTTTACCTTTCCTTAGAATACAGCTATATGTAAACATTCCCAGGCACCCGACCGCGAACAGTATTCCTATTGGATAGGCTACGGAGGTAGAAAGACGCATCCCTTCTTCCGCCATCAGAATATAGGTACAGGATACGGCTGACATAAAGGTTGCCGGTAATGCTGTCACAAGATAAGCTCTTCCGCGTTTTAATAAATACACGCTGGCTGCCCAGAGAGCGATCATAGCCAGAGTCTGGTTACTCCAGGAGAAATATCTCCAGATAATCTGTACGTCTATCTGGGTGAGGAAGGCTCCTACACCTAACAGAGGAACTGTCAGGACCAGGCGGTTTTTAATGGGCTTCTGATCGTAATTAAACCAGTCTGCCAGGGTAAGCCGGGCGCTTCGGTAGGCGGTGTCTGCTGAAGATATAGGACAGGCGATAACGCCAATCATTGCGATAACCGCGCCTATCGGTCCCAGCAGGGTAAAGCAGATTTCATATACCACGGACGCCTGCCCCTGTCCGAGAGCGGCCAGCAGCCCGCCGGTGCCGTTATAGAATGCGGCTCCCGCAGCAGCCCAGATCAGAGCGATAATGCCTTCTGCGACCATGGCGCCATAGAATACGTTTCTTCCGCTCTTTTCACTTCTCATACACCGTGCCATCAGCGGAGACTGGGTGGCATGGAAGCCTGAAATGGCTCCGCAGGCTACAGAGATAAACATAACCGGCCATATGGGAGTCCCGTTGGGGTGAAGGTTCTGCAGGGTGATTTCAGGTATCGTATAATTGCCGCTGAATAAAATCATTCCGCCAACGCCAAGTGCCATCACAATCAGGCAGATCCCGAATATAGGATAGATTTTTCCAATCAATTTATCAATGGGTACAAAGGTTGCAAAAAAGTAATAGACGAGAACAACAATCAGCCAGAAATTCATATCCAGCACTTCCGGAGTCAGCATAGCCAGCAGGTTGGCGGGACCGGTCGAGAAGCTGACGCCTACCAGTACCAGGAGAACAACGGAGAATACGCGCATGACCTGTTTCATTCCGTTTCCCAGATACATGCCGGTTAACTCGGATACGCTGGCTCCCTTGTGGCGCATGGACATCATGCCGATCATGTAATCATGGACTCCGCCGCCCAGAATGGTTCCCAGGGTAATCCACAGGAATACGGACGGTCCCCAGGCGGCACCGGCTAAAGCTCCAAAGATAGGCCCCAGCCCGGCGATGTTTAAAAGCTGAATCAGGAAAATACGGGCGGTTCCCATGGGAACATAGTCAGCGCCATCTTCCATGGCGATTGCCGGCGTGCGGCGGTCATCCGGTCCAAATACTTTTTCGGCGAATTTACCATAAACAAAGAAACCGCCGACTAACAGGAACAGACAGATAAAGAAACTGATCATACGTTACGCCTCCTTTTTTTGATTTATTTTATGGTCTTATTATACAGAAAACAAATAAAATGAAAATATTTTTTGTGGGAAATGTGAAGTTCGACGAGCGAACAGCAGACTTCGGCGCAGAAAAAGGGCTGAAAAAAGGACCGTCATCAGGAAGGCGGTCCTCAAATCTTCATTCTCTGCCGAAAGGCTTTTGTTTTTTCCCTTCCTATGGGAAATATCTCGGAGCCACAGCCCTTCAGTTTCAAAGCCAGTCCATTGTTGGCCCAGGGGAAAACTTCGGAGACAAATGCAAGGTTGACAAGATAGCTTTTATGAATTCGGAAAAAACCGAGGTGAGAAAGCCTCTTTTCATAATCTCCAATCAGGATATTTTCCGCATAGCCGTCTGTCACGGTATGTATCATGCAGCCGCGGCCGCTGGTTTCAATATAGATAATGTCTTTGGTGTCCGTAAAAATCACCTTGCGGTTAAATCTGATGGCGATTTTATTTTCCATCGGGTCTGAAACGGACAGGCTTGCGCCGGGGACAGCCATACACTTTTTCAGGACGCTCCGCAGGCGGTCCGGCTCAACCGGTTTTAAGATGTAATCGGCAGCACCCAGTTCAAAGGCTCTGACTGCATATTCAGAGTAGGCGGTGGCAAAAACAACCGGTACGTCCGGAAGAATTTTCTGCATGGCAGCGGCCAGGGTGGTGCCCTCCATGTCGTTTAAATTGATATCCAGGAAAGCCAGGCAGATATCCGGAGTCGAAAGAAAAAGCTCCAGAGCCGCGGCTCCGCTTGCCGCTTCCAGAATCTCAGCTTCCGGCAGGATATCGGTTATCAGAAAAGCCAGTTCGCTCCGCGCGGGGCGTTCGTCATCGACAACCACTATTTTCATCTGTTGTACCTCCTGATTTTATCTGTATCCGTTCCATACCGCTATTCTGCAGCTTCCCAATCACCAGACCTGTGAGCGGCACTGGAAAAGGGAATTAGAAATGAAATCCTGGTTTCTCCATCGGTGTGCTGGATGGAAAGGCCGCCGGAGGAGCCGTAAATTTTTTTTAGCCGCGTGTGGACGTTGTAAAGCCCATAGGATTTATCTGGTTCCTGACCGGATAAAATGGCTTCTACAATGGTTTCCGGAATTCCGGGACCGTGATCGGCCACTTCAATTTGTATCCCCTCCGGCGTCTTCCGGGTGCGGATTGCAACAGATCTAAGCCCTGCTCTATCAGCGCCATACCGCACGGCATTTTCCACTAACGGCTGCAAAATGAAGGAAGGGATAAGACAGTTCAGTCCTTCCGGAACATCAGTCTCTATCAGCAGGTTTTCTTCAAACCGTGCTTTTTCCATCTCCAAATAGCGGAGAACCTGATACAGCTCTGTTTGCAAGTCCGTCATTTCATGGTGTGGTTCCAATGTCTGGCGGTAATATACGGAAAGCGTCCGTGACAGCTCCCTGGCCCGCTCCGGGTTTTCCCTGCACATACAGGAAATGGTGTTCAGAGCGTTATGCAGGAAGTGGGGATTGACCTGGGAGCGCAGAGCTTTTATTTCTGCTTTCCGGCGCAGGCTTTTCTCGTAATTCAAATCTGCCAGCTCCAGCTGTGTGGAAAACAATGTGGAGAGATTCTCTGCAAACACAATCCGAGACTGTGATCTGTGCCATCGTTTTTTATAAAACAGGCCAAGACAGCCGGATACCTGGCCCCGGCTTGTCAGGGGGACCGCCACTAATACATAATTTTTGAATACAGAAGTAAGTGGATCGGGGGCGCTTGCATCTGACACACAGATGGTCTTATTCTGCTCCATGGCAATTTTTATATGGGAATTCATAAGGCTTTCCACCGAAGTAAAGTCCTTGTTTCCTGAAAGGCAGGAAAAAGCCAGGATATGTTCCCGGTTGGTAATCATGACAGCCGAACAGGTGGTGGACTGGAAGATAATATCCGCCGCCGCCTTTATATCCTCGGGACTGTCCAGCCCTTTGCGGAGGTGCGGCAGGCATTTGCTTGCCACATGCAGCGCCAAGCTGATACCGCTGGTTCTTTCATTATCCTTTTCCATGGATAATGCCCGGAAGGTTCCAATAAATACCACCATGCCGCAGGAGTTTAATATAATCATTGGCAGAGCAATCTCCTTCACTACTTCCAGGGCGGAGGAAAATGGGCGGGCAATCAGCAGGATCAGAAGCATCTGGCAGACTTCGGTGACAGCGGTTAGCAGAAACAGCATTCCATTGTCCCACTTACCCCGGTGGAAATACCTGGAGCAGAAAACACCAATCATGCCCTCCGCCATCGTAGACACTGCACAGGCGGCAGCGGTCAACTGACCTGCCTCATAAAAGTATCGGTGGATACCGCCAATCAATGCGGCTCCGATCCCGATTACGGGTCCTCCCAGCAGACCGGCAGACAGCACGCCAATAACGCGGGTATTGACGATAGCTCCTCCTGTCTCAATACCTGTATAAGTGGCAAGTATGCTGACAAAGCCGAACAGGACGGCAGCCAGAAGCTGACTTGGAACGGATAAATTTTCGCACGTTAACATGTTTCTGACAGTGGGAATTCTGGTCAGAATGAAGGCCAGGAAGATTAGAAATCCTATATTGAATAGCAGGGAGAGGAAAAGGTTGTCCGGCATGGATAAGGCGCTCCTTTCCGATACTGTTAATATGGGGTGTTACAATCATTTTAACATGAAAGTAAAGGTATAACAAATATTTTTTTATGATTTTGCAGACATATAAAATGTCAAAAACTCTTGACATTTTGTATTGAAATTTATATACTTAAAGTGTCAAAAGTTTTTGACATAATGGAGCGTGGTTTATCTGTGGAAAGGAGTTTATTATGAGGGAGTTTGGACTTGTTTTGTTTGTTGTTTTTCTTCTTGTAATGGTGATTTTAAATGTTTCTATGATTATATCGCTGATAAAGCCGGGAGACGAGCGAAGGCAAATGATTATATGGAAGGCCAGTACATGGACCTTGATTGCAACTATGGGCAGTTTGGTCTTTCGTGTAGTAGAGAGTGTTATCAAGGTAGAGAAAATGAGTGTAAACCCTTTTATCACGCTTACTTCTGCTGCTGCGATTTATTTTATATGCCTTTTATATTACCGGAGAAAATATGGCGACTGATATGGAAAATATTATAAGGAGTATGAGAAAACAGCAAGGCTTATCCCAGGAAGAGCTGGCTAAAAAATGCGGCGTTTCCCGCCAGACCATTAATGCGATTGAAAATAATAAGTATGATCCAACTTTAGCGCTGGCCTTTCATTTAGCAAAAGAATTGCAAACTACAGTTGATAACCTTTTTATATGCCAATAACACTTAAAGAGTGATGCGGCATTTCTCGGAGTTTAAGTTAATACAGTTAGATACACAATATATAGAAAAACAATCTTGATTTATCCAATATATTGTGTTAAACTGTTCCTGTAATTGATTTTTGTGCGTAACCTTCAGGTAAGGCGGATATTTTATGATGTAGAATAAAGATCCGCATTGCACACGTTGTTAAGTTTGTATCTTTGTACCAGTAGTATCATTGCGCCTTTCCGGCCGGTGATTATACTGGTTTTTTTATTTTTAAGGTTTTTTCTTTTTTGCGAGAATGGTTGTGGTCCATAGAACATTATGGACATGAGGTGCTTTGCCCCTTAGCCGTTCTCGCTTTTTTGCTGCCCAAACGCCTGTATATGGCTTTGAGGATAAATTTTATGACAGAAAGGTGGTACGGACATGAATGTAAAACAGAAGCAGAGCTTTCGAGGCAATTCAAGAAGGAGGTTGATTTCACAAAGATGGAATACTGGAAACAAAAAAGTGGAATTACGGAATTGGAACCGCTGTGCAGTCACAAAATCGGTTTTTATTCCCCGCAGAGCGCGAAGGGGGTGCTAATGGATGGCTTTGAACGGCGCCCTGAAGAGGGATCGGTACCGTCCGCTGGTACTCGTAGATACGGAAAATCTTTCGGAAGAAGAATGGCTTTCTTACCGGAGACGCGGGATCGGCGGCAGCGATGTGGCAGCGATTCTCGGCATATCACCGTTTCGCACGTCCAGGGATTTATACTATGATAAGTTGAACATTGTTTCAGTCAATGACAATGAGGAAAACTGGGTAGCCATGTCGATAGGCCATCTCCTGGAGGATTTGGTAGGCAAAATATTTCAATATAAAACAGGCTTGGAGATTTACCAGATAAAAAAGATGTTTTATCACCCAAAGTATCCTTTCATGCTGGCGGATCTTGACTATTTTGCAACCCTGCCTGATGGTACGACAGCCTTGCTGGAGCTGAAAACCACAAATTATAATGCCCGCAGCAAGTGGTGGCTGGATAAACAGGAAATAGTCCCGTCTTATTATGAAGCCCAAGGGCGGCATTATATGTCCGTCATGGATATTGACCGGATTTTTTATTGCTGCCTTTACGGAAATAATCTGAATGAGGTGATTATCCGTGAACTGAAACGGGACCTTGCTTACGAAGAAGAAATGATTTTTTTAGAGCAGGAATTCTGGCAAAACCATGTACAGGCACAAGTACCTCCGCCCTATACGGAAGATGGCGATCTCATCATAAAAAGTGTCCGCCGCTATGCAGGCCATGCAGATGAAAACGCGTCTGCGATTAATTTTGATGAGAAGATGAAAGAAAAGCTGATTCGTTTCCAGGAACTTCAGGAGCAGAAGAAAACCTATGAAGCGCCTGCAAAAAAGGTAAAAAATGAGTTAGAGCGATTAAAAGCTTTGATGATAGCGGAAATGGGTACCAGCTGCACCGCAGTCTGCGAGCAGGACGGAACCAACTATACAGTTACTTATAACCCGGTACGAGAGCCTGCAATCAGTAAAGATAATCTAATGCGTCTGAAAATCCTGTATCCGGAAATTTATAAGGAGTTTGTCACTGTCTCTGAATCCAGGAGGTTTCATATTGCCGCTTCGGCGAAGAAAGCCGCTTAAACATTTGATGAAAGGAAAACATATGAAAACAAAATGCAGATATACGGTCATGAGCATTTGCGTAGCAATTTCCCTTGTTTCTGGTGCTCTGAAAGTTGTTGGAGTGATTGAGTTGGAGTGGCTTGCGGTATTTGCTCCAATTTTAGCCGGCCTGGCATTTAAGCTGGCGTCATTACTCCTTACACTGACAGTAATCCTGTTTAGATGGAGGTTACGAAAATGAAGTATACCGGGACTTACGAAAAAACCATATTTTATAATCCGTCAAACAAATACTGTATTGTTATTGTCAAATCTTCAGACCAGACGATACCGGAGAATGTGCGCTCGCTTGAACGAAATAAGGATCACCTGATCCGTTTTATTGCTGTAGGGTATGAACTTCCCCGCACAGACGCGGTGGAGTTGGAATTGGAGGGAGAATGGGTCCTCAACAAAAAACATGGTTATCAGCTGCAGGTGGAGCAATGGCAGGAAATTGTTCCAAAAACAAAGGGGGGCGTGGAGGGATATCTTTCATCCGGTCTGATTAAAGGAATTGGTCCTAAACTGGCTGCTGACATAGTAGCCCGGTTCGGCGTGAGTGTTATCGACATTCTGGAAAAGCAGCCGGAACGCCTGCTGGAAGTCAGAGGAATAACGGAAAATAAGCTGGAGGATATTAAAACCTCTTACGCGGAAAACCGTATGCTCCGTGATTTGATGACTTTATTGGCGCCTTACAAGCTGACACCCAAAACGGCATTAAAGATATACCAGCATTTTGGTCCTGCCAGCATAGAAATTCTTGAAAATGACCCTTTTGCATTGTGCCGTATTCCGGGCTTTGGCTTCCGGAGGGTGGACAGTATCAGGCAGAAAAGCGGAGGCGATCTGCATGACCCTATGCGTATCAAAGGCGCACTTCTGTGCGTGCTGGACGAGGCCAGGGGAAAGAGCGGACATTTATATCTGGAAAAGAAGGAGCATATAAAAGCGGCTTTATACCTTCTGAATGAAAAAGTTCTGCTTTCCAACAATCGCATTCGGGAACAGCAGGTGACGGACACGCTGCAGGAGCTTATTCTTAACGGGGCGGTCGTGTCGATGAAGGAAAATATTTATAAACCTAATATCTTTGAGATGGAGGACGAGACGGCACGCCAGATTGCTCTGCGTTTACTGGATAGAACGCCATGTCCCAACATGGATTCTCTTTTGGAGCAGGTAAAGAACCGTTTTGGTCTTTCTCTGTCCAACATGCAGGCAAAAGGCGTACAACAGGCATGTATGTATAATTTGTCTATAATAACAGGACCTCCGGGATCGGGTAAGACTTCTGCTATTAAAGCGATTATCGAAATGTTCCGCATTCTGCATCCGAAAGGGATCATCAAGCTCATGGCTCCCACTGGCCGGGCAAGCCGGCGAATGGTGGAGAGTACAGGGTTTGAGGAGGCCAGCACGCTCCACAGTGGTATGTGTATCGTCAGTGAGGAGGACGAAAACTACCGGAAAAAAGAACCGGATCTTTTAGAGGCTGATTTAGTTATTGTGGACGAGGTTTCCCTCGTAGACATGTGGCTGATGAGCCAATTTTTTAAGCGGCTGAAGCGGAACACAAAAATCGTGCTTGTGGGTGATGTGGACCAGCTTCCAAGCGTAGGCGCCGGCAATGTACTGTATGAAATGATACACTGTGGGCTGATTCCGGTCACGGTGTTGGACGAAATCTTCCGACAGGAAAAGGGCAGCACGATTCCCCATAATGCCAAACTGATCAACCAGGGCTGTACAAGGCTGCACGGTAGTGACGATTTTATTTTTATTCCCAGCGTCAACCAGGCAAAAGCCGCGGAAACGATTGTAGAGCGGTATTGTCAGGAAATAGCGGAAAATGGAATTGAGCAGGTACAGATTCTCTCGCCGTTCCGTGAAGAAGGGGCAGCTTCCGTAGCACATTTAAACGCAGTAATCCGGGAGAGGGTGAATCCGTTTTGTTCCACAGAAGATGAAATACATACGGGAAGTAAGTCCTTCCGGGTGGGCGACCGCATTATGCAGACAAAAAATACGGAGCATGTGTCCAATGGAGATTTAGGATTTATCCGATATGTTAAGGATACGCCCGAGGGAAAACGGGTCGGTATGGATTTTGGACCCGGTCGGGAACTGGAATATGGGTTCGAGGATCTCTCACATGTTGAGCTGTCTTACGCCACTACGGTTCATAAAGGAATGGGTTCGGAATTTTCGATTATACTGTTTCCAGTGCTGGAGGCCCATAAAATCATGCTTTACCGCAATTTGATTTATACAGCGGTTACGCGCGCCAAAACAAAGGTGATGCTGGTAGGGCAGAAATCAGCGCTCCTTACGGCTATTCACCGGAATGGAAATAATAAACGCAATACGCTCCTGGGACACAGAATCCGGTTATATTACAGAGCGTTTGCCAAGAGCGCGGGGATTCCGATACCGGCAGATTTAGAAGAACTGGAATTAAAAAACGCAGGTTAAGAATGAGATACAATGTGCAGAAAACGCATGAGGTGTCTCTTATTTTATTTATGAAGGGAGTTTTTACAATGAGTGAAAAGAAACATCATGTAACATCTTTGTACGAAAGGATTCCTGCTGTGGCAGAACTGAACAAGGTTCCGGGCTTTGACCCGCGTAAGCTGCTGCGCCGTACTGTTTCAAGGACGGGTAATGAGGAGGTTTTAAAGCTGGACCTCCGCTATAAAAAGCTGTGGTTCAGGCTGGCCCACCCCCATGGGAGGCTGAAGCTCAACGCTCTCCGTATTACGGAACAGCTTGCAATCTTTGAAGCTGGAGTGTATTTAGACCGCAGTGATTCGGAACCCATAGGAAACTTTACAGCCGCCTGTACCCGGGAGGAAATTTCAAACGGTCACTATGTAAAGGCGGCTCAGGAGGCAGCATTGGACGAGGCGCTGACAAACGCCGGTTTCGGCCTGCAGTTTTCTGATATCTGCGTTGGCAGAAATGGGGAACGGTATGGGAGCGAAATTCCTTTAGCTGATGTACAGACTGTCCGGAACGATAACAATGTGGTTGAACCCGCCAAAATCCCAACACGGGCAGATTACAGGACAGTAACGCCGCAAACATCTTCCACAGAGGTGAAAAGGGTGACGGAATCGACTTCTATCCCAGAGAAGGAAGAAAGGACAGTCACAATACTGGAGGCAGATAAAACCTTAACCAGTGAGGCTCGTTCCGATAACAGCGGGGAGATGGACCAGCTGCCAACAGAGCTGATGGAGGCTGTAACGGCTGAAAGCACAGTGAAAAGCCTGAAAACAGATACGTCTCTCCCAGAAAACAGGGCGGCTTTGGAACCGATGGCGCAGGAAACACCCCAGAGCCAGGTCAGCTATACGGCTGATATGCCTGTGGCGGAAATCATAAAGAGAATGACCTTTGAGGAAGCCCAGAATGTAACGGTCGATGAAGGAACCTGCAGCGGCTGGACCATGGCCGAGGTAGCAGAGCGCCGGCCGCCGAGCCTGAAATGGTATGTTTACGGATATAAAAAGAACAACAATATCCTCCGTGCGGCGGCCCAGATCATGTGGGATTCCTTAAACGGCCAAAAGGCTGGCTAAAGAAACACGGAATAAGACACGCAGCCATGAAGAAGGGAGAAACGGCAGATGGACTCTTATCCCCAGGATTTCCCATATGGAATATTGGATGTGGCGGAGCTGCTTCATTTGCAGAGACGCCGGCCTGGTCCAAACAGCATTTATACAGACTGCCCATTCTGCGGAGACCGGCGGGGTAAAATGAACCTGAACTATGTCAAGAATGTGTGGCGCTGTAATTATTGCGGAGAGCAGGGGGGAATGTTAAGTCTGTATGCAAGGCTGAACCATATTACTAACTCGGAGGCGAACAGAGAAATACGCGAGGCGCTCCGAATAGAGAATACCGTGTACAGCAGCTCGCCGGCAATAAATGCCAGAGGGCGTGCCGCTGATTCTGATTCGGGAGAACCTACACCCGTTGCTTTACCGGAAAACGCTATGGTACAAGCCGGCAGGAGATTAGAAGAAACACCACAATCCCCCCGCGCCAGTATACAGGAGATACATCAGACTCTTTCGCTGCTTTTTGGTATGTTGACATTGAGAACACCGCACAGATTGCATTTGCGCTCTGATAAGCGCGGCCTGACGGATGAACAAATTGACATTTTGGGGTTTAAAAGCACACCTCCGCCCTCTCAATGCCGCTCTCTTACTGATCGGATAATTCAGCAGGGCTGTACGGTACAGGGCGTTCCAGGTTTTTATCTGGACGAAGACAACCGATGGACGGTAAAGTTTAACCGCAGGTCATCAGGTATTCTGATCCCGGCGGTTGGCATAGACGGTTTCATCCGCGGCGCCCAGATATTGCTGGATATCCCAATGAAAGATAAGAACGATCCGCCGGATAAGGCGGGGACGAAATATATCTGGCTTTCATCTTCTAACAAAAATATGGGAGTCACATCGGGAAGTCCCGTTCATTTTATTGGGAATCCATGTGCGCGCACCGTCTATATTACGGAAGGACTGCTGAAAGCAGATATAGCCCATATGCTGATGGACCGCTCCTTTGTGGCTGTTGCCGGAGCCAATAATGTTGGGCCGCTGGACCCTTTGTTTGCAGCGCTGGCCCGGAATGGAACGGAGCTGATTGTCGAGGCAAATGATATGGATAAGTTTAATAACAATATGACATCTAAGGGAGCATCCAAAATATATCTGATGGCAAGGAGATATGGAATGGATTGCCGGCCGCTGACATGGAATCCTAATTATAAAGGAATCGACGACTGGCAGCTTGCGCTCCGAAGGAAGGAAAAACTGGTACAAGAAAATCCTAAATCGAGCTTTAAAGCGAGTTATCTTTTTGGCAAATGCAGTTTTGAAGCTATTGGCAGTTATATAGCTGATTGGCAGACGGATCAGAAAAAAGGAATCAGTCTGCAGGAATATTTAGGGCTGGCAAAAGCAGAATACGAGCTGTATACCCGGAACGAAGCATCGGAATTGGAATGTCTTTTAAATTCCCAGCGGCACTGTTGGAAGTTCCGTATTTATCAGTTAGATTTTGACGGGGAGCAAAAGACCATTCCCTTTGCTTTTATGGGAATTGAAGCGCTGTACAAAGCAAACTATACGCAGCCGCCTGCGGTGGAATACCGGCTGATGTGCGAGGATACGCTGATTTGTCCTGCGGATATGCTGGAAGAGCAGGTTTTGGATTACATTTTCAGCCGTTATAGCGGAAAATTGCCGGAACATTATCACGGGCGCAGTCTGGCGCCGTCCGATGTGGTGGAGTTATATGATCAGGGTAAGAGGAGTTATTTTTATCGGGATAAAGGAAATTTTGTTCCGGTAAACTTTTCACCTTTTTTTGCAAAGCCTATGAAGGAAATGAACTAATCCCGGCATAAGGGATTGAGAAGCAAACAGATTAAAGTTTAAAGGTAAAACAAAGGCGTGGAGCAGGTTAAAACCGATCTCCACGCTTTTGTTATCAGGAGGGAAGAAATGTTAAAAATTGATTTTATTTACGAAGTAACTGACAGAATCCGAAACAAGATGGTCGGCACATGTGAGGTGCTGATTAAAAGAATTACCCACAATAACGGGCAGCAGCTGACGGGTATATTGTTTAAGAAACATGGCAAAGAATCACCGCTAATCTATCTTGATAAATATTACGATCAATATGTGGATGGCCGAATGAGTATGGTTGAAATCGTCGATGAAATTATGAGGATACAAGGTGAAGGAGGGGTACAGGAATTGATAGATATTGGCGGTTTGGCCGATTACGAGGCTGTACAATCAAAAATCAGGCTGAAGCTGGTAAATTATGAGGCAAATAAAGCCCGTCTGGAAGGAATGCCCCATGTTCCGTTTCTTGATCTGGCAATCATGTTCTATGTTGAGATTGACAGCAACAGCCAGAGAATACTTACCGCTGCTGTGGAGCATCATCACCTGGAAATGTGGGGTATTGGGAAAGAACGTATTTATAATGACGCTCTTTACAATATGCGCGCCTGCTGTCCGGTTAGGATAAAATCTGTCATGAGTGTCATAAAGGAGGTGGAGGAAGAAAACGATGGAAACCTGGATCTGATAATATCAGAGGAAGATATTTCCCATGAGCAGGGTTTTTGGATTATGACAACAAAATTAGGGATACAGGGAGCTTCCACTCTTGTACATGGAGATGGTTTGAAAAAGTTTGCCCAGATCAATAGAGATAATATTGTAATACTTCCTTCGAGCATCCATGAGGTGATGTTGATTCCCCAAATGTTGGCAAATGGGAATTACGAATACCTCTCACATATGGTAGAAGAGGTTAATAGAGACGAGGTTTTAAGGGAGGACCGGTTATCAAACAGCATTTATCTTTATAACAGAAATGAGGATTCTATCACCATTGCATACAGGGGTCCGGAATTATGAGGTTGAGAGATACAATTTAACAATTACAGCAAATAGAAAAGGAGAATTTACTGATGCAGGATTCTTTAAATATTCATGTGTTGCAGCGTGATGAAACAGGAGTTTTGAATCCGGTGGATACCGCTGCGGAGGAACTGATGCTGCCCTCTGATCTGGAGGACAGCCGGGCTGAGACAAAGGAAAAGGACGAGGATGAAATACAGGAAGAGGATGAAAAACGCATGGAGCATGAAGCTTCCGAAGCTAGACGTAAAGAAAAATGGGAGGCAAGGCAGCAGGCAAAAAAGAAAGCAGAGCAGGAACAGCAGGACAGATTAAAAACCATGGACAACGATGAGGTCATGGCCGCTTCTATGAAGCGTGTCAGCGCCGATACGGAGCGGCTGACACGGCGGAATATGAAGGAGTGTGTGTCGGAGCATATACAGACTCTGTGCCTGGAAAGCCCGGATTTTGCCCGGTTGGTTATGCACCCTAGGAAAAATATGATTCACTGCTTCAGATACATTTACCGCAGAGCCAAAGATTTTATTGAGCAGGAAATGAAGAATAACAATGTCGAACTAACAACAGGATTATATGGTGAGGATGTGCCGGACGACCTCTGTTATCAGTGGGCCGAGGATTATTTCAGAGATTTGGACGCGGAAGAAGATAAGGAGAAGGAGGAGAAATTTGTTTCCAGGCAGTACCACGCAAAAACAGCCGGTAAGCCTCAGAAAGCAGTCAGGAAAAAAACGGAGAAAAAACAGGAGCCGGAGAAACAGGAGGTCTCGGCCGATGAAGGCGTTACAGGTCAGCTCATGTTAGATTTTATAACGGAGGTGAAGGCAGGATGAAGTTGAATAAAAAGGTATGCCGGAAATTTGCAGAACCAAAATGGAGTATGGATTTGAACCATGGTCTGTTCTGTGCGGAGCAGATTCAATACATTGTGAAGTCAGAGGTAAGGAATGTGGATCACCAGAGGGTTCTTATTTTGCATATCTATGACAGGAAAAAGGTGGCGGCAGGAGAAACACGTCCCTTGTGGACCATGTTTCAGAGCCGTAAACAGTATTTCACTCTTGCCCGCCGTGATGATGGCTCAACCTTCTGGAGAAGCGCAGCTTTTGACAATTTAGACAGGTACTATTTATTCAAAAATAAATGCGCGTTCTATTCCATGAATGATGAAAAGAGAGTCATGCAATTCTGCAAAACGGATCAGAAAGACGGCTTTTCCTGCCTGAACTCCCTGCAGTCCAGAATGATGTATCAAAGTATGCTGCAAAAGAGGCATAAAATGCAGAGGAAAATTATTGAAAAAATGAAAACAGTTCCTGGGCTTCCCAGAGGGATAAAGGGCTGGATAGACCGGGAAATTGTGCCGGCCTACATATTTTACACGTATTCTAAGGACAGAAAGGAAATGGACGGATACTGTACTGCCTGCAAACAAGCGGTAAAAGTGTCAGGAATAAAACATAATGCGGAAGGAAGCTGCCCGCATTGCAATAAGGCTGTGACTTACAAAAGCCGCGGACGGCGCGGAACAGTCATAGACAGGGAAACCGTACAGGTCTTACAGAAGATATCAGAGAAAGAGCTGGTGGTCCGTTTTGTTAAAGTATACCGTAAATATCCAAATGCCGATGTGCCAGAGGATAGTCTCTATGAAAGCGCCAGAATATTCATAAATTCGGATCGTGAAGGACGTAGAAAGTCGGAGCATTTTTATCATCAATTTAGCTGTCAGGATATTACTCCATGGAAAAAGGGGAACCGTCCTGTGTTCAGCAAATGGCAATATAATTTTAACGCGGATCATAACGGCTATCTGTACGACAGGAATCTGGAATTAGTTCTGGAGAACACACCCTGGAGGTATTCCCAGCTGGAGCGTTACTATCAGGCAAACAGGACGCCATTTTATGTGATAAATTACCTGCAAAGATACCTGGATTATCCGATGCTGGAATATATGGTGAAGCTGGGCTTGTACAGATTAGCGGCAGATATTGTGAATCCAGATTATTACTGCTATGCGTTGAGTCAGACAATTAATGAAAAGGGTAAAAATATCCAAGAGGTACTGGGCCTGAATAAAAGCCATCTGCCGATGCTTCAGGAGATTAATCCTGGCAGCAAGCAGCTGACACTCATCAAAAAGTATTTAAAGAACCACATTCATTTAGATGTAACACTTTTTAACTGGTGTGCGAGAAATGGGGTCAGCCGGCTGGAAAACCTGACGGTTCCATTACAGTACATGACAGCCTATAAATTAATCCGATATGCAGATGAACAGTTTGAGATATATAAAACAAAAAGCTGGGCCACAGCTGGATATCGTGATATGGAATCACTTTTAAACAGCTACAGAGACTATCTTTCCATGTGTGAGGCACTGGAATATGATTTAAGCAACAGCTTTGTCCTCTATCCGGCTAATCTTCCGAAAGCACATGATAAGGTCAATGATTTATCAGATAAGGAGCAGGCTAAGGTGTATGAGGGACAGATCCGGAAGCTGTATGAAAAACTGAACAGCCAGTATGCCTTCTCGAAGTACGGATATTTTATAACTCTCCCGCGCACAGTAAAAGAAATTATTGAGGAGGGACACAAACTCCGTCATTGTATTGGAACATATGTCAAAATGGTTGTTAAAAGACAATGCCTGGTGTTCTTTGTACGAAAAGTCAATGAACCGGAGAAGCCTCTTTGTACGGTTGAATTGAATGGAGCGGAAATCGGTCAGACGAGCATGTTTGCCAACCGAGCACCAACTCCTCCCATTAAAGTATTTCTGAAGGAATGGGAGCAGGAAATTTTGCAGGCGCCGGTTCTGCAGTCCGCAGCTTGAGCAAGGGGGAAAAGGCGTTTATACCTTTTCCCTTTTCTGTTTTTCCGAATAAAGCATGTAGCGCTTACCTCCGTTGTGCTTTGCATGATAGAGAGCCTGGTCCGCCAGTTTTATTAATTCTGTCAAGCTGTCAGCGTCTGATGGATAGAAGGCGATACCTATACTCACAGCCAGTCCGCATTTCTTTTCCTCCATCTCCAGCCGCTGTGCCATTATATCAATAAGCTGCCGCGCCTTTCGAGCCGCATCTTCTGGTAGCGCTATTTCATTTGAAAAGACAATAAATTCATCACCGCCGAGGCGTGCCACAAAACTATTGCTGCCAAAGATTTCAATAAGGCAGTGTGCAAATTTCTGCAACACACGGTCACCTTCCGGATGACCGAGCGTATCATTGACTTGTTTGAATCTATCTAAGTCAAGCATTATCAACGCGCCGGATCTATTTTCCTTGTGGAGCAACGCCGAAAGTATTTTCTCAACGGCCAGCCTGTTTTTCACACCAGTTAGAGGGTCAATCATTGCCTCCTGTTCGGCATTCATTAGCAATTTTTTCTGTTCGCTGATGTCGAAAAAGGCACACAGCACTGTTTGAGAAGTATTAGAGCAATCAAAATTTCCATAAACCCACTTTGTCTGCCCATTAGCGTCCAGCACCCGAAACTCATGTTCGGATAATCCGACAGGAAGCGAGGCAATAGAGTCACGGTCCTGTGGGTGGATGATAGGAAGTAGAAAGCTGCCGATTCGTTTGTTATATTCTTGTGGTGAATAAGCGAGGAAATTATAAAAAGCGTCATTTGCACTCAAAATGGAATAGTCGCGGTTATTCTTGAACTGTACCACTGAGCTGGGCACGGTCCGGTATATAGACTGAATATTCTCATAGGATTTCTGGAGTGTCCTGTGGTTCTGATGTTTCAAATAAAAAAGGAGTGAAGCAACAACTGAAAATGAAAGTATTATAACAGCGCTGTAAAAACTCGTACTTCTTATGATGGACTGTGCTTTTGCATCAATGACGTTGGAGGGGATTACCAGAGCCAGGTTCCAGTCATTGATCCCCACTGGAATAAACTTCATTATGCGCTCCTGCCCGTCCCGATTATAAATGATACTGCCGCCAGTGCCAGATTTCATATTGCGGAGCATGACTTTTACATCGTCCGATGTCAAGGTGCTGGAAGTGTTTTCTGCAATATCATTAAGCGTCTTATAGTTTGATGCTATGGGGTCGGTTAGTGCCCGAAAAATTATGCTTCCGTTTGATTTTATGACATAGTTATATCCTTTTCCATCAAAAGCGCCAACTGTAAACAATTCGGATAAATTTTCCATAGAATAGCGCCCGAGCAATACGCCTTCTGGCTGTCCATTGTCAGTGATGGGTACGGAAATAACAAGTTTTTCACTTTTTCCATCGACTTCCGGCAGCCACATGACGGAGGAGCTGCCGTTCATTGCACTTTGAAAATAAGGCTCCTGGGAGATATCGGGTGTTTCCGGATAGTCGGGCACATAAAGCCTTCCCTCTTTATCAGCCGCTGCCATCCATTTAAAACGGGTTATATCAATCCACTGGCTCAATATCCTCAAAGTCTGTGGAGATGATAGCGGCACATCAAGTTCACTGATAGAAGCTGCCAGCCCTTCCAAATAGGTTTGATCGCTTTTTATACGTTCACAAATGAGCCGGGCATTTTGTTTGGTTAATTCCTCCATATAGGCATCGGTTTCTTCTTGCAGAGCTTTATGGACAGAATTACTATAAACGAGAGTTGTTATGATAATTACCGCCAGTACCAAAAAAAGTGAAACGCTAATGGCGAATAATGGCTTTTTATAAAATCGCATTGTAGTCTCCTGTCCAATGTGTCAGTAAATACTGACATTATATAATGGCACAACCTACCTGGTCAATGTGTTTTATGGAATCAGGGATTCTGTCTTTTTAATAAGTTTCTTAGAATAGCAAGTATTAAATATTTGTTAAAATTGAATCATCCCTGTTGACAGGAGATGCCCTCGCTCATATAATGCCAATAAAACACATAAACATATTTTTATTTCAGAAAGGAACTTAAATCTATATGGACGACGCCGATAGCGACGCTGCCCGAAGTTATAGTAATATAAACAATCGAATAAGCTTCAGTACATAAAAGGCATAACCTGCGTTGTTTTATAAAAGCGCGGGCTATGTCTTTTTGTCTTCTGACTTAGAATAAATAACTAATAATATCTCAAAAAGAAAGGAGTGGTCTTTCCTATATGGAAAATCACAAGCGACTGCCTTGGCACGCAACAGAGCCGGAGGCAATTTACAAAGCGTTACACACCTCTGAAGAAGGGCTCAGCGATGCCGAGGCTGCCGAAAGGCTGGCCCGCTTCGGGCGCAATGAACTGCGTCAGAAACCGAAAAAAACCATCTGGCAGATGATTAAGAGCCAGATTACCGATCCCATGGTGCTGATTTTAATTGGCGCCGCTGTTTTCTCCGCCGTGCTTTCAGAATGGACGGAGGCAATCGTCATACTGACGATTGTAATTATCAATGCGGTAATCGGAATTGTACAGGAAAAGAAGGCGGAAAGCTCCCTCGAAGCATTGAAACAGATGAGCGCGCCTAACGCCAGGGTTTTGCGCCAGAGAGAGGAAAGTATTGTGCCGGCCAGCGAACTGGTTGTCGGAGATATCGTCCTGATTGATGATGGGGCAATGGTTCCGGCTGACTTACGGTTAATCGAATCAGCGAATTTGAAAATACAGGAGGCGTCACTCACCGGGGAGTCCGTTCCATCGGAAAAGGACGCCAAGGAGATTATGCCGCAGGAATGTGTGCTGGGAGACCGGGCCAATATGGCCTATACCTCCTCTATCGTGACCTACGGCCACGGAACCGGCGTGGTGGTGGCAACCGGTATGAGTACAGAGGTCGGCAATATTGCAGGGCTTCTGGAAAACCAGGATGAGCTGGATACCCCGTTAAAGAGAAAGCTGAACGCGGTGGGTAAGACCCTCACCGTGGTGGGTATCATTGTCTGCGCCCTTATCTTTGCAATCGGCGCTTTTTACGGAAGGCCGTTGATTCCCCAGTTTCTGGTGGCTATATCTCTGGCAATTTCTATTATCCCGGAGGGACTGCCTGCCACGGCAACGATTGTCATGGCTCTGGGTGTCCAGAGAATGGCTAAGCAGAACGCCTTAATCCGGAAGCTGCCGGCGGTGGAAACACTGGGCAGCGCCACGGTAATTTGCAGCGATAAGACAGGAACCCTGACCCTAAACCAGATGACCGTCACCCAGATTGCGGTGAACGGGGATTTTGAAGCGGGGACAACGACAGCGGTTGAATGTGCGGACAAAGAGCACCCGGACGTTTACCGGGAGCTGGTTTACGCTGGAGCGCTTTGTAACAACGCGAGTCTGGACCCGGATCACAAGGGAGAAATCATCGGAGACCCCACGGAGGGGGCCTTGATTTTCCTGGCACAGAAATTTGGGATAGACCATGAAGAATTGGAAGAAACGTACCCCAGGCTGTTTGAGCAGCCCTTTGATTCGGAGAGAAAGCGGATGTCCACCGTTCATGAAATTAATCAGAAGCTGGTTTCCTATACAAAAGGCGCTGTGGACGAAATGCTGCCTTTGTGTACGGGTATGCTGACTTCCCGGGGTGTGCGTCCGATTACGCAGACCGATATCAGGCAGATTCAGGATATGTGTGATTCCATGTCACAAAAAGCCTTGCGAGTGCTGGGATTTGCCGTGAAAACCCTGAAACATCTGCCGGAGGACGAAGAAGAAAATATTGAGTTTGATATGACCTTTATCGGCGTGGCCGGTATGATTGACCCGCCAAGGAAAGAGGTAGCCGAATCTGTACGGACCTGCCGGAACGCCGGTATCCGCACCATTATGATTACGGGAGACCATAAGGTAACCGCTCTTGCCATTGCGAAGGAGCTTTCCATCTGGCAGAATGGCGATACCGTAATATCGGGTGAGGACTTGTCTGCCATGAGTGAGGAGGAACTGGACCAGGCGGTAGAACACGCCACGGTATTCGCAAGAGTGTCTCCGGCGGATAAACTCCGCATTATCCAGTCCTTAAAGAGGAACGGCGAAGTGGCTGCAATGACGGGTGACGGCGTAAACGACTCCCCGGCGTTAAAAGCAGCAGATATTGGTGTGGCGATGGGACGCACAGGAACGGACGTTGCAAAGGAAGCGTCTGATATGATTCTCCTGGACGACAGTTTCACCACGATTGCCTATGCAATCAAAGAAGGGCGCCGCGTATACCGGAATATCCAGAAGGTAATCCAGTTTTTGCTGGCGGGAAATATTGCGGAAATCACAACCTTGTTTCTGGCAACCTTATTTAACTGGGAAGCTCCGCTTCTGGCCGTTCATATACTCTGGGTAAACTTAGCGACCGCTACACTGCCGGCTCTGGCTTTGGGCGTTGACCCGGCAAGCAAAAATATTATGAAGCATAAGCCGGTCAAGGCGGGAACCTTGTTTGAACGCGATTTGATTGCCAGAGTGATACGACAGGGAATTTTCGTGGCGGCTATGACAATCGCCGCGTACTTTATCGGAGCGGATCAGAGCAGCCATACCACAGGCCAGACCATGGCTTTCAGTGTGCTGGCAATTTCTCAGATGCTTCGTGCATTTAACCAGCGCTCCAACACAGAACCTATCTGGGTGAGGGCGGAGGGGCCGAACCCGTGGCTGGTTGTATCGTTCCTGGTATCGGCCGGTCTGATGGCATGTATCCTGTTTATCCCGTCTCTGCAGAGCGCTTTCCGGCTGACCTATTTAACCGGAACCCAGTGGCTCACCGTTATGGGGCTTTCTATCCTGTCCATTGTTCAGATGGAGGCTGTGAAGTGGGTGAAACGCGCCAGGAAAAGGGAGAAACGATGATTTCTATACGAGGAGGTAACGTATGAAAACAGAAAAGAGGAGAGCATTCATTATCCATTTTGCTTATTTTTCAATTTTGTTTTTAATGGCTTTTACGGTTTTAAAATATGGCTTGTCCATGCTTTCCCCGTTTGTGGCGGCATTCCTGATTGCGTGGGTTTTAAAAGGCCCGATTGGATTTGTGTCAGGAAAGCTTCGCTTAAACTGGAAGCCAGCGGCTATTCTGGTGGTGCTGTTGTTTTACAGCACCATCGGATTTTTAATATTTCTGTTGGGTGTCAAGGCTTTGTCCGCAGCAAAGGAACTTACAGCCAATCTGCCCGGTATTTACGCATATTATGTAGAACCTGCTTTAATCAGCCTGTTTGACAGCTTCGAGCAGTCGATTTTCCGGGTAGACAACACACTCCTGGCTGCCTTTATGGAACTGGAAACTCAGTTCGTCCAGTCGGCGGGGCAGATGGTTTCCGGCCTGTCCATGGACGCCATGGGGCATATCTCTGGGATTGCCTCTTCCCTGCCAGGCTTATTTATTGAAATCCTGCTCATGATTATTTCTACGTTTTTCATTGCTTTGGATTACCACCGGCTGACGGGATTTTGTCTGATGCAGCTTGATGGGAAAGCAAAAGATGTATTTTTCCAGATCAAAGAATATGTGGTAGGCACTTTGCTTGTATGTATCCGGTCCTATGCGCTGATTATGACGATTACGTTTGTGGAGCTGGCAGTAGGACTGTCTGTCATTGGCGTAAAAAATTCAGTTTTAATTGCGTTTTTAATTGCCCTCTTTGATATTCTTCCGGTATTGGGAACCGGAGGCATTATGATCCCGTGGACTATCCTTACGGCGCTGCAGGGAGATTATCCGCTGGCGCTGGGACTTTTGCTGGTTTATCTGTTTGTTACAGTGGTCCGCAATATATTAGAGCCAAAGATTGTCGGCAGCCAGATCGGGGTTCATCCGGTTGTGACCCTGGCGGGTATGTTCGTGGGCGCCCAGTTGTTTGGCGTCCTGGGGCTGTTTGGTTTTCCAATCGGGATTTCCCTGCTGCGCCACTTGAATGAAAAGGGAGCAATAAAATTATTTAAGATGGCGGAGGAAAAGTAATGAGTATGGGAATGTTTTTTGGATTATTGGGCGGTTTGGCGCTGTTTTTATATGGTATGCAGATGATGAGCGTCAATCTGGAAGCGGCGGCCGGCAGCCGTATGAAGCATATTCTGGAACGCCTGACAGCCAACCGCTTTTTAGGGGTATGTGTGGGCGCCGGCATTACGGCGGTGATTCAGTCCTCTTCCGCCACAACGGTAATGGTGGTGGGCTTTGTCAATTCCGGACTTATGACGCTTAGGCAGGCAGTCTGGATTATTATGGGAGCGAATATCGGAACTACTGTCACCGGGCAGCTGATAGCTCTTGATATTGGTGAATTGGCCCCGCTCATTACTTTTATTGGCGTGGCGCTGGCACTTTTTGTTAAAAGGAAACAGACCCAGTTTGCCGGAGGTATTATTGCTGGTTTGGGAATCCTGTTTATCGGCATGGGCATGATGGGGGAGGCCATGGTTCCTCTGCGTGAATCGGAGGCATTTGTCAACCTTATGACCCGGTTCTCAAATCCGCTGCTCGGAATTTTGGCCGGAGCTGTTTTTACAGCCATCATTCAGTCCTCCTCCGCTTCCGTGGGAATCCTCCAGGCGTTGGCTGTCAGTGGTCTGATCGGTTTAGACAGCGCGGTGTTTGTGCTGTTTGGACAGAACATAGGAACCTGCATTACGGCGGCGCTTGCTTCTATTGGAGCGAGCCGTGACGCAAAGAGGGCGACTCTGATCCATCTGTTGTTTAATGTAATCGGAACAGCTGTATTTACGGCTGTCTGTATCATTTGGCCGCTTACAGGCCTGGTGGGAAGTTTTACGCCACATAATCCTGCGGCGCAGATTGCCAACATGCACACGCTGTTTAATATTGTGACAACGCTTTTGCTGCTGCCATTTGGAGCACAGCTTGCCCAGTTGGCAGGAAGGCTTCTGCCTGATAAGGCCATGGGAAAGGCGGAGGAGGAACGCTGGTTTGAGGATCTGCTGGAGTCAGAGCATGTGCTGGGGGTATCGGTAATTGCCAGAAAACAGTTGAAGGAGGATATCGGGCGGATGCTTTCCCTGGCTGCGGAAAATGTGGACAAGGGCTTTCTGACATTCGGGGACAGGGACGAGGCGGAATTGGAAAAAATCCTGGAGCGGGAGGAAGAAATCGACCTGCTGAATGCACGGCTGTCGCGGAAAATCTCAAAGGTTCTCCAGGCAGAGCATTCCCCGGCTGAGGTGGAAGCCCTGCGCCACATGTTCACGGTTATCGGCAACATAGAGCGTATCGGAGATCACGCAAAAAATCTGGCGGGATATGCCAAAAACATGATGGACCGGAAACTGGAGCTGTCAGATCAGGCGTCGGACGAGTTGGCGGAAATGAGGCAGTCCTGCAGGTGCGCCCTGCGGCTGCTCTGCAACGCGGATTATATTGCTTCGGGCTATCTGGCGGAGGAAGCCGCTCTGCTGGAGCAGGAGATTGATGATAAGGCAGCTTTGTACCGGTTGAACCAGATGGAACGTATGGGCGTGGGAACCTGCCATGTTGAGACTTCCATTCTGTATTCAGAAATTTTGACGGATTTTGAGAGGATTGGAGATCATGTATTAAATATAGCACGCGCCTGGGCCGGCCTGGAGGAGACGGACCGGCTCCCTGTAAGTGAAAAGGAGAAATTATGAAACCTGGAAGAAAGAGTCTGGCGGCTATGCTGTTGCTGCTGGTTATAAGTGCTGCCGTTGTATGGTTTGGGCTGGGGGACGAGATAAAAGGTGCCAGGGATATGAGGTTTGGCATTGATATCCGCGGCGGTGTGGAGGCTGTTTTTGAGCCGGTGGGCCTAGACCGCGCTCCCACGGAGGCAGAGGTCACGGCTGCCCGCAACATCATGGAATCCAGGCTGGATGATAAAAATATTCTGGACAGGGAGGTCACGGCGGACATCGACCGGGGATATGTGATTGTCCGCTTTCCATGGAAATCAGGGGAGACACAGTTTAACCCGGAAGCAGCCATTGCAGAACTGGGAGAAATGGCGAATCTGACGTTCCGCGACGAGGCGGGAAATATCATGCTGGAAGGAAGGGACGTCTCTACCAGCAGCCCTGTGGAAAGCGGCGGAACCGGATTAAAGCAGTATGCCGTGGAACTCCACTTTACAGAGGAGGGGGCAAAGAAGTTTGAGGACGCCACAGGGAAGCTGACCGGTCAGCGCATGGGGATATTTATGGATGATGTCATGATCTCAAACCCAGTGGTAAAGGACCGGATTACGGGCGGGAATGCTATTATTGACGGAATGGAAAGCTATGGGGAGGCGAAGGAGCTGTCTGACAAAATCAACGCGGGCGCCCTTCCTTACTCTATGGCGACCCGGAATTTCAGCACAATCAGCCCTTCGCTGGGATCGGCCGCCCTGGATATCATGATGGGAGCCGGGATTGCGGCATTTGTATTACTCTGTATCTTTATGGTGATAAAATACCGGCTTCCGGGTTTTGTGGCCTGCCTTGGAATGGCTTTTCAGATGTGCCTGCAGCTTTTAGCCATCTCAGTCCCCCAATATACACTGACACTTCCTGGTATCGCGGGTATTATCCTGTCTCTGGGAATGGCGGTGGATGCAAATGTAATTATCAATGAAAGAATCGGTGAGGAATTAAGAGATGGATCTTCTTTAAGGGACGCGGTTCTTGCCGGGTATAAGCGGGCCTACAGTTCCGTGATGGACGGCAACATTACCAGCGCTATTGTGGCAGTCATTCTGATGATTTTCGGCTCAGGTCCTATGCTTAGCTTTGGTTATACGCTACTGGCCGGTATTATTATCAATGTTGTAATTGGAGTGTACTATTCAAAGGTGGTTCTGCTGTCCCTGGTGAAGGAGGGCTGTTTTTCCTCTCCAGGCTGGTTCCGTTATAAGAAAGAACAGCGGATCTACCAGTTTATGAAGCACAGAAAGGTCTGGCTGTCCATATCGGCGGCGGCCCTGTTTTTAGGTTTCCTTGGACTTGCCAGAAATGGCGTGAGCTTGGACACCCAGTTTACCGGGGGAACGACACTGAAATATGAGATTCAGGAGGAAACGGATTCGGAACGGCTGGCATCATCCCTGGGAGAAGCGCTTGGAAGAAATGTGAGCGTCCAGTTTACCAGGGAGGATGGACAGGGAAGGCAGTCCATGGTTGTTACGTTTGCCGGAAAGGAAGGTATCAGCCCGCAGGAACAGAAGCAGGCCACGGATCTGATTCACAGAGAATATGGAGAAATGAACGCGGAGCTCTCGGAGACGTATTCTGTCCAGCCCTATATCGGGCAGCAGGCGTTAAACCGATCTATAATCGCTATGGGACTTGCGGCAGTATTGATTACTCTGTATGTATGGATTAGGTTCTCGATTCTGTCCGGGCTTTCCGCGGGGCTGGCGGCCATGGCGGCGCTGGTACATGATGTGCTGATTGTGTTTGGCGTGTTCCTTGTTTTTGCGATTCCTCTGAATGACGCATTTGTGGCGGTGGTGCTTACGATCATTGGGTATTCCATCAATGACACTATTGTTATTTATGACAGGATACGGGAAAATATGAGGAAGGGGGAAGGGAAGGATATATTCTGGTTAGTGGATATGAGCGTATCCCAGAGTCTGTCCCGGTCTGTCTATACGTCCGTGACAACCGTAATCGGTGTGCTGATTCTGGTGGCAGTGTCATGGTATTACCAGATACCTTCCATTTTTGAATTTTCTCTTCCTATGCTGTTTGGAATTGTCAGCGGCTGTTTTTCTTCGGTGTGCATTGCCAGTATCCTGTGGGCTTTATGGGTGAAGAAGAGGGACGCGTGGCAGACGGGGACGGAGTAGCTTGGCGGAGCGTAATTTAACCGGGGTACTATGCCCGGTTTCCGCGTGAATAAACAACAGGCAAAAACAGGGGCGTTGGGATATGTGTTGATTATCCCACCGCCCCCTACTCGATTTTGTATCCACCGGATTCCGGTTTGACAAAACATAGTCCCGTTCTTACTAATCAGGTGTTTATCAAAGATTATTTATCCTGTCTCTAACTTTTTTCATCAATTTAAACCAGATACGGCTGCAATACTGTTCATTATGTATTAGCAACTCATACATATCTATTTTACCTACGGATTGAATGAATCCAAAGGCGCCCAGGGACAGACCGATGAAAATGAAGATATGGTATACGGCAGAGCCGATATAGCCTTTTGCGTCGATAGCAATAAATGTGATACAGACTGCCAGTAATAAGGCGCTCACGGTTGCTGCAACTTGATAACGCTTCTTAATCTGCATATATTGAGCGGACAGTTCCTGATAAAATACATGATCCAGAATCAAGGGTTCCTGCTTCAGAATTTTATGCGTGTCGTTTTCTTTAAAGGCACCGACAATCCAGATACAGATACCTGCCAAAAGAAATACGGCAATGCCTGGTGTTTTTAGGGGATCTCCGTCTGGCAACATGTTGTAAGGAATACCGCCAAGCAGCCAGGCTGCGGTTCCAAGGCCAAAATATCTATTAACCATGCTTTCGCTGGAAAGATAGCTGACCGCCATCTCTCTTGTGACATAAATATTGCCGCTGTTTTGATTTTCTATTCCAGTGGTTTCTTTTAAAAGAAAGTCTACAGGAACCTGAAAAATATCTGACAGCTTTAATAACTTTTCTGTTTCAGGATATCCATGGTTGTTTTCCCATTTACTGATTGCCTGACGGGTTGTATTTAGCTGCTCGGCAAGGGCTTCCTGTGACAATCCCTTTTCTTTTCTGAGGTTGAAAAGCTTCTCTCCAAAATTCATGTAGATTCCTCCTGATTTTGATGTTTTTATAATACCAGAACAAGCGGAATCCTTCTATCTTTTGCTGGATACACTTTGTCAACTTTTGGTTGCAGTCCTGAAAGATACTTATTCTTCAGGTAAAGGCGGTTGATTATCCTTCACCATCACACGGATCTGCTCCACCCGTTTTTCCGCCATTTTTAAAACAGTAACATTCAAATTCTGGTATTCAAACGAGTCCCCTTCCTTTGGAATCCGTCCGGCCAGTTCCATCACCCAGCCGCTGGCAGTGAGAAAATTAAAGTCCTGGTCTTTCTGCAATAATTCAAAAAGCCGGTCAATATTGGCGCTTCCCAGGACCAGGTATTCCTGATCGGATATCTTTTCTATTTCCTGCACCACTGTATCATGCTCGTCCCAGATATCGCCCACCAACTCCTCAAGAATATCCTCCAGCGTGACAATTCCCACGGTTCCACCGAATTCATCCAGTATGACGGCAATGTGCATTTTATCCCGCTGAAGCTCCTTTAAAAGCTGACCTATTTTCTTTGTTTGGGCGATGAACATGGCGGGCTTTATCATTTCCCGTATATCCCGGTCAGTGCGGATAATGTAGTTATGGAAATCCTTTTGATAGAGGATTCCGATGATATGGTCGATATTATCTTCATACACTGGCAGCCTGGAGAAGCCGGTCCGGGCAAACAGCTCTGCAATTTCCTCTTTGTCAGCATCCATTGGGATTCCTATAATATCAATTCTTGGGGTGAATATATCGCCTGCCTCCAGCTCCGTGAATTCAATGGCGCTGCGGATCAGGGTTCCTTCCTGCTTGTTGATCCCCCCGCCCTGCTCGGCCTCGTCTACAATGGTAAGCAGCTCTTCTTCCGTAATTCCCCGTTCATCGGAAGAACGGAAAACGGCGGACAACAGCTTTTTCCATTGCCGAAACAGGAAGTTGGCGGGGGCAAGTATTTTAATAAAGACATTGAGGAGGGGGGCGGATAGCATGGCGAGGCGCTCCGGCGATTCCTTGGCAATACTTTTTGGAGATACCTCCCCGAATATCAGGACTACAATAGTAGTTACCACGGTGGAGACGCTGGCTCCGGCCTCGTCACCCAAAAAGCGCACGAAGATGAGCGTGGACAGGGAGGCGCAGGCAATATTCACAATATTGTTGCCAATCAGAATTGTGGAGAGCATACCGTCGTAGTCCTCCGACAGCTTCAGGACAAGAGCGGCCCGTTTGTTCCCCTTTTCCGCCATGTTCTTTACCCGGATACGGTTAAGAGAAGAAAATGCCGTCTCCGTGGCGGAAAAATAGGCTGACATAATGATGCAGAAAACAATAATAATGAGGGATATGGTGTCACTTTCCATTAAGGTGATTCCTTTCTGTGATGTTTTTTCTTTCTTTTTACACGAAAACAGGCATGACTTCCCGCAACGGGCGCAGTCATGCCTATCTATGTATGGAAAAACAAGTTGTCGTTATATGGGGCAGCGTCTTCTGGCGCGTTGTCCGGCATGTAATGTATTCCCTCCTCCAGTTTAATGATATGGCAAAATTATACCAGAACAGAGAGCCGGAATCAATAAAAATCTGTTATTTCGTACCGTTCCAGAAATCACCATATCTTTTTGAAAAAGCCAGGGCCTGACAAAATATAAAAATAGTGTTAAATGTATCCACATCCTGTTGACAGCAGATGCCCCTCCCCATATAATACCTTCATAACCTTGAAATGGATTGATACGAAAGGAAATTACGGAACGTATGGACGACGCCGATAGCGACGCTGCCCCAGAATATAAGAATAAGAATCAGAATAAAAAAGGCATAACCTGCGCTTATGAAAGGGCGCAGGCTATGTCTTTTTGTATTCTGACTTATATAAATAATGATTTAGAGAAGAAAGGTGGGTGAAACATTGACAATTATAGAAGTTGTGGAAATATTAAAGGCGATTATCTTTGGCTTCATTCAGGGAGTGACGGAATGGCTTCCGGTCAGCAGCACAGGGCACATGATTTTGCTGAATGAGTTTCTGCCGCTGCGCCAGTCGAATGAGTTTATGGAACTGTTTTTTGTGGTTATCCAGTTTGGATCTATTCTGGCAGTTCCGCTTTTGTATTGGAAACGGATGGTCCCCTGGGCTTTGAAGGGCGGTTTTCGTCTAAAGCCGGATATCCTTCTCCTATGGGGGAAGATTGTCGTTGCCTGTATTCCCGCGGGCGTAGCGGCGCTTTTATGGAACGATGAGATAAACAATCTGTTCTACCACCCTTATGTGGTGGTTATTATGCTCATTGTTGTGGGGATTCTGTTTCTGGTGGTGGAGGCGCGAAAAAGAGAACCTGTGGTTCATACCGCGGTGGAGCTAACCTGGAGGGCTGCCTTATGGATTGGTTTTTTCCAGATGATTGCCGCCGTACTTCCAGGGACGTCCCGGTCCGGCGCAACGATAATCGGAGCATTGATGATCGGGGTATCACGTATTGCGGCGGCGGAATTTACCTTTATCATGGCAGTCCCTGTCATGGTGGGGGCAAGCTTATTTAAGATACTTCAATTTGGCTGGGAATTAACCTGGGTAGAGGCGGTTATCCTGCTGACCGGAATGATTGTGGCGTTTCTGGTATCTCTGCTGGTGATACAGGGACTAATGAATTTTATTAAGAAGCACAGCTTTAAAATTTTCGGGTGGTATCGGATTGGCTTAGGGATTGTTATGGCAATGTATCTACTTACTTAAATCAGGAGGTATAAAATTTGAAAGGTTCTGTTTTATCTGTCATGCTGAAAGGTCTCTGTGTTGGCAGCACCATGATGGTCCCCGGCGTCAGCGGAGGTTCGATGGCAATGCTGCTGGGGATTTATGACAGGCTGATATACTCTGTTAATTCTATTCGCAGCGTCAAGAGTCTGCTGTTATTGGGGACATTTTCTGCTGGAGGTTTTATCGGTATCCTCCTGTTTTCCCAGCCGCTGCTCTCCCTGTTGGATCGCTATCCCATGCAGATGCTTTATTTTTTTATGGGGGCGGTGGGAGGAGGGATTCCATTGATGTTAAAGAAAGCGGAGGTCCGGCAGTTATCCATACCCGTTTTAGTCTGGCCGGCATTGGGGATGCTGCTCGTATGGACACTGTCCGTACTTCCGGAAGCTCCTGTCCAGACGGGATTGTCCATGGGGGTAAAGGAAACGGTATTTCTATTAATGACCGGTATTGCAGCTGCGGTGGCTTTGATATTGCCTGGAATCAGTGTTTCCTATCTGCTTCTTGTTTTTGGGGTTTATGACGGTATGATCCTGGCCCTGCACGGGTTTCATCTGCCTGTTTTAGTTCCATTCGGAGCCGGGGTGCTTTTGGGGATTTTTCTTTCTACAAGAACTTTGGAACATGCAATGAAGAATTATCCACGGCCCACGTATTTAATTATTTTTGGATTTATACTGGCTTCCCTGGTGGAAATTTTCCCAGGGGTGCCAGAGGCCAATCAGATGCTTCTGTGCGGTACACTGGCTGGGGCGGGATTCTTTGCAGTCCGTTCACTTTCCGGGTTGGAGGAAACAACATAGGGGGAAGCTGGTGCCCAGAGGTTTTATGTCAAAACGCTGTATGGTAGGTTTTGAATAGATTAAGGAGAGTAGTACAGCTGAAAGGTGATAAGAAAGAATTTGAAATGAACCGGATAACAGCTTCTTATTTTACAAAAATAGCTGCTTTCCTGGAGTTTTTTGTGGCTGCAATCCTCCTTGTTGCCATATTATCTGGAGCGATTCTTTTAGCAGTGAATTTAATGGGGGACTTGATACATAATCCGCAGGTGGTAGACTTAAATCAGGTTTTAGGGGATGCGCTGGCGCTGGTTGTGGGGATTGAGTTTATCAAAATGCTGGTAAAGCACGCTCCGGAGGCAGTAGTAGAGGTCCTGCTGTTTGCCATAGCCAGGGAGATGGTGGTAACACATGCTGGATCGGCTGAAACCCTTATGGGGGTAATTGCTGTGGGAATTATTTTCCTGATTCGCCATTACCATTGTCCTGCAAAAACTGCCGGGGCGGAAAGGGGTAAGGAAGTTTGATAAGATTGCTATTACGGAATTATGAGTATTGGAATTGAGAGGAGGTGCCAGGATGGGAAAGATTGTTATTATCACTCTTGATGAAGCGGAGGAGCATGTTTTAAATAAGATATTGGACAGCATAGAAGCTGAAAAAATCCAGTTTGTAGATATATCACCAGCTCCGGTGCTGTCCCTATCAAACCTGTCACTTTATCCGCATGAATGTAAGGTAGAGGTCAACGGTCAGGAATTGACATTAGGGCCTCGCCAATTTGCGCTTCTGTATCTCCTGGCTCGCAATGTGGGACGCATTTTTACGAAAGAACAGATTTACTATCAGGTGTGGAATGAATCCACGGCTATTAATGTAGATGAAACAATCCGCTATCATGTCAGTGAAATCCGGAAGAAGCTGGAACAGATATATGGCTATGACTGCATAGAGACGGTCTGGGGAATTGGATATCGGTTTAAGCACGATAAATAATACGCAATACGCATAAAATTTCTGTGGTCTGTTGAAAAAGACGTAATTGGAACGTAAAGGATAAGTATAAAAATTAAAAAGGAGATGTATTCTATGTTATTAGCAATCGACCACGGAAATAAACAGATCAAGACGATTCACTGCCCGCCATTTGTGTCCGGGCTGCAGCAGAGTATTGAGAAGCCATTTGGAAAAAATATAATTCAATGTAATGGGACTTACTATACTCTTTCCAACCAGCGAATTCCTTACCGGAAGGATAAAACGGAGGATGACCGGTTTTTTTATCTGACACTGTTCGGCGCTGCTAATGAAATTGAGGCTATGAAATGTTATTCAGAAGATGTGATACGCATTCAGCTTGCGGTAGGGCTTCCGCCAGCTCACTTCGGCGCTCAAAATAAGAGCTTCACCGGATATTTTATGAACCGGGACGTGATTAAGTTCCATTATCACGGTAAGCCACATTCGATATATATTGAAGATGTGGTCTGCTTCCCCCAGGCTTATGCGGCCGCTGTAACCATGATGGAATCTCTGATTGACAGCCCCAAGGCGTTGGTTTTGGATATTGGCGGGTTTACGGCGGATTATCTTTTAATGAAATACGGACAGGCGGATCTTTCCACATGTGATTCCCTGGAAAATGGCGTGATTTTGCTATACAATAAGATTCGCTCAAAAGTAAATGCTGAACTGGATTTGCTTCTCGATGAAAGTGATATCGACGCCATACTGAAGGGACAAACAGACGGATATACAGAGCAGGCGGTTCAACTCGTTGAATACCAGGCGCAGGAATTTATTAATGATCTGTTCAATACCCTGCGGGAGCGTATGATTGATTTGCGGTCAGGCAGCGTTGTATTTGTTGGGGGAGGAGCGATTCTGCTTCGCAGACAAATAGAGGCGTCCGGCAAAATTGGCAGGCCCTTATTTGTGGACGAGATTAATGCCAATGCCAAAGGATATGAATTTTTGTATCAGCTTGAAATGGCGGGCAGGTGATTCCTATGGCGGCTAAAAAGGACAGGGAGCGCTTTACGATTAAGTTTAATGAAAATGATCCTGCACACAGAAAGGTCATTGAGATCCTAGAGAGCCAGGGAGCGCACAGCAAGGCTCCCTTTATCGTCAATGCAATCCTGCATTATATCCATTGTCCTGAAACCCCGGATATTCCTGTTTCATGGCTGATGGATAAAGGGGCGATTGAGGAGATGGTGAGGGGGATTTTGAAGGAGCAGGCGTCAGAAGCTTCAACGCCGCAATCTGTGCAAAAAACGCAGCCGACAGTTAAGGTTCACCCCGGGCCTGCAGCAGCAATACATACTGCGGCAGACATGCAGCCTGCGGTAAATACCGTGCAGACTCCAGAACAGGAAGAGACGCCGGCAGCGGTTTCCCGACAGGAGCAAACGGTTCCCCCAGTCTGCAAGGAGGAAGAAAACCATGCACGGGCTTTAATTATGAATACATTGTCGGCATTCCGGAATAACTGAAAAGGAGACATGGGAGGTTTATTTCTCCTGTGTCTCCTTTTCTTTAACAGCGGCTACAAAGCTTCCGATAATATCTTCCAAGTGTCTGTATTGATTCGGCGTCAGTTCAGATACCTTCGGGGAAAGGAGTGATTTATCTTCCTCTGTGACCTTACCCAGCAGCAAATAATCCGTACTGATTCCAAGAGCGGCGGATATTTTAATAATTGTGTCGGGCCGCATGGCTTTCTGTCCCAATTCAGCGGTGGAAACGGTCTGCGGTGTGATGTTTGCTAACTCCGCCAGGTTTTCCTGCGTCATATGAAGCTGTTTTCGCCTATCATGAATCCGTTTACCCATTTCTTTTAAAAGATCGTCCATTTATCGTGCCTCCATGCTATAGTTATAGTTTATCGTCTATGGCATGGTTAATTAAGCGTCTATGGTTGATTTTTAACGTCCATAGCATGTATAATAGTAATAATTTTAGAATTTATTAAGGAGGAATTGGATGGAAAAACTCGCATGTACAGTGATAGGACATAAACCAACGCGATTTAAGTTTAAATACAAAGAAAATTATTCTTTATGCAAAAGAATAAAAAATGCTATGGCAGAACAAGTTAAGATACTCCATGCAATAGGTGTACGCCGTTTTTATATAAGTGGTTCACTGGGAGTTGGCATATGGGCCGGTGAATTGATCCTACGCCTGAAGGAACGGCCTGGATATGGGGACATAGAGTTTTGCATTGTTTTTCCATATGAAGGCTATGATGCGAATTGGGATGAACGGAGCCGAAAACGCATGAACTTTCTGAAAAAGCACAGTGCGGAATGTATAACCATTAGAGGTGCAGACGGCAGAGAAGGATTTTTCCGGCAAAATTATTATATGGTTGATCAGGCGCAGCACATGGTAGCCATTTATGACGGAAATCATACGGTGAAATCAGTCACAGGACAGACCGTAAAGTATGCCATGCGAAAGGGGCTGAAAATCGTATACATTCACCCGGATACGGCGAAAATCCTCTGAATGATTCGGCCGGCTACTTTTTTAACCCTTTAATAATGGCTTTCACATTCCCCAACTGCTCATGATCCAGGGCCTTTATATCGTCAAGCATTTCTTTATACTCTGTAGGATAGCTGTTATCACTGTCGAAAAATTCGGCTGGCGTAACGCCTAAGTATTCGCAGATATAGAAAAAGACCTGCATGGACGGAAAGCCGTTTCTGTTTTCCAGCGCGTTAATATACCCCGCGCTTTGTCCAATGGACAAGCTCATATCCCGCGCAGATACCCCTTTTTCAGAACGTAATTTTTCTAACCGTTGATAAAACAAGTTTTCATACATACCAAATCACCTCTGTATATGATTTTACCCTATAGGTGACTGTAATATGTCTGGATAGGCTAGATACTCACCCCTTAATATCTGATTGTATTAGATATAATGATAAAAATAACTTTTTTAACCAGATAGGAGATCTTATGAAGAAGATATTTACTTTTGGCATATCAAGAAAAGTCTGCATACTATTTATCACTTCTGTTTTGCTTTTGCTGGCATGTATAGTTGGCGCTGGTCTGTCAAATAGACAAAGAGGGGATAAAACCAGGCAGTGGGAGCAAGAGCAGCCAGGACAAAACGAGCCAGGGCAAAGCCAGGAATCTGATATTGAACAGGAGGAACCTCCGCGATACAGGTCGGATACAGCGCCAGAGGATTGCCTGCTCTGTAATGGAGGAAAAGAGACGCTGCTAACCTGGTACTTTGGGCAGGAAAATGTAGGCTTTATCAGCCTGAATACTTTTAAGCTGTCATGTGTGGAAATTAACCGGTATGATGATCATAAGAAACTGATAGAAGAGCCTGTAAAGGGGTCATCTTCTCACATATTGAATACTGGTGACGACGGTTTTTTGTCATTGGTTTCAGAAGATCCGAACAGAGGATACGCCCGTGCCTCCCTCACCTTTAATAATGATGAAGTTCTGGATATAAAAAAGGCCGGTAAATTTTTATGTACAGATTGTCTGAATCGTATGATGAGTGAGAGCTGGAGCGATGAACCGTATGGAATCGGGGTGATTGACTTTAGGACAAAAGATATACGGCTCCTGGAGCCGGATATTACGGCATTTATTTTTAATGACTATTATATTACCTGCGATCTGCGTGAAAAAAGGGAAGAGGATTCAAGCGTGGAGATGGATTTGTTGGTTTTTTATTGCCCGGAGAGATATGAAAAATAGATGGTGTGAGAATACTTCCATTAAAAAGCGTCCCCTCTGATTACTGCTGCGGGGACGCTTTGAACATAATATGGCGAAAGAAGTCACTACTGCCCTAGAATGCTATTTTAAATAATAATGTACATATAGGTTATAATCTTTAAACCGTGTTATCAGCCGTAACCATATTTGTAAGCGTTGTGTTTCGGAGTAAAGGTTGTATTCCGTTTCATCGCGGGTCGGCTCCGCGCAGGCAGCACAAAGCCGTTTCATGGCCGATAATGATGTAAATTCCGGCAATAGGAATAACGCTTCCGTAAATTCATCAATCTCCTTTACTAATTCTGGGTCCAGCCGCTCCTTATGGCATTTAAACCAGGAGGTATACCATCTGTATCCATCATAATCGGAGCGGGAATAAACTAATTCACTGGCCGGCCGGTCGATACCGTTTTCCCCCTTTTCAATATTTTGAAAAACATGGTTAAAGGAACAAACCGGCGTGAGAATGACCTCTGATTCGGACGCAATATCCGGCAGCTTTGTGTATATATTTATTTTCATTGGTAATATACTCCTTTCTTTGGATTGCTTAACATGCAATCCGCGTAACCTCTTTCTTTTTCTGGCTGCTATGTAAAATTTGAATTGCAGCATTGACATCTCTGCTTTCATACTCATGGGTCAGATTATCAAAATAATCGCCATAATACAGTTCATTATCATAGGCACGAAATGTATTTTGCTTCCATAGTTTATCATTTTCTTCGTCCAGCTTTTTATATTGCTCCTGGACGCCATACATATACCAGTCCATCACATCATATTTAGTTTTCCATTTATCAAACTGACGGCCCTCTAACATTCGCTCAAATGCCCACAAATAAGCCTTTTCAAAATTAGGCCAGCGCCGGAATTCCCGAAGCATATTTTTAGATGATGTGAGAGGACAGCCAACACAGCCGATCCGGCTGAAGCCTTCATCGTATAATTCGCAGTATGGAATATGGTTATCGTCTATGACGTTCCAGAGCTGTTCATCAGTCCAGTCAAGAATGGGATGAAAAAATGTCACACCCTTGTATGCCTGACAGGTTTCAACTCTTGAGCGGTTCCTTCGCTTTACGCTTTCAGCTTTGCGTACCCCAGTCAGCGTAAGGACATGCCCCTCTTTCGGGCATGTGTTTCGTTCCTTGTATTCACTGCAGCAATATCGGCAGACTCTCGTAGGAGGGAACCCTTTTTTAATAATTAGGTGGAACATGGATATTCTGGGCGGTTCTTCTATCACATCGGAATGATACTTTCTGATGAAACGAAGCAGCTCAGGGGGATCAACGCTGGTTCGGCTGAATCTGGCCTGGTAGGGGATACCGGCTTGATCGAATAACCATTTCAGCACCACACTGTCTTTGCCGCCGGAAAAACGCAGACACATGGTATGGCAGCCAGCTATAACGCGCAGTTCCTTGATGACCTGCCCCACATAATCACCGTACACGGGTAAATCTATCTGGCCTCTCATTAGTATTCCTCACATTCTGATCTGTTCCTTTGGTCTGTCATAGTGGAAATCAAGATTTAACCACCATAACCTCTAATGCACCGTCCTTCCTGGCATATGGCAGGTTTGAAAGGATATCGGCGTAATATTTTCCTGTCCCTACCTCACTTTTCAGATAGCTATGGTGAGAAAGAGGCAGCCCATCGCTTCCGATAACGCCGATTACAAAAGCATCTGTCTCACGGGTGCTGTGGTACAGCATATAAGTGAGTCCTCCCTGATTCCACTTAGCTGCCCGAAAGTTATCGGCGCAGATTAAGTCCTGCCAAAATGCTTTTACCATTCCAAAGTACAGTTTACAAGGGACTACACAGGGTAGGTATCTGACGGGAGGGGTTCC
>OCAO01000042.1_pt1 | contig 120032 bp, 119 predicted proteins | sample 1477151 | NCBI WGS metagenome assembly OCAO01 (sample SAMEA2580298, study PRJEB22360) | human gut metagenome | biome: human gut; feature: human-associated habitat; material: faeces | place: Denmark | collected 2008/2010 | reverse complement strand
ATTCGGCGGTCAGCTTCCCGACAGCGGCAAGCAGCTCGTCATTGACGGGGGAAACAGTTATGATGGGGCGTATGGCTGCCCCGGTTATGGCTTGCCGGATAAACTCGGCTTGGCTCATGTTGTAGGCAGAAAGCCTTTCTGCAAACTCGGCGTATTCTTCCTCGGTCATGCGTGTTTTGACTACCCGGCTGCGGTGCGGCGTGTTGTATCGTTTCATAGGTGGTTGACCTCCTTTCTGTGCGTGGTGTCCTCTCACTAATAGGAGAAAAACAGGGTGTGAAGCGGAACTGTTTTTGAAAAATCCGAAAAATATTTTGAGGGGTTTTTCAGCGGCGCAAGCCGCATAAGCAGGGTTTGGGGAAGGCACTCCCCAACAAGATTCCCGCAGGGGCAAAATGAGCGATAAGCGAATTTTGGCACCTCGGTAGAATCTTGCTCTAAGAAACTGCCGGCCTGCCGTTCACTTGCTACTGCCACTTTTTCAGAAAATCTATAACCAGCTTTTTTTATAAAAGGCTGCGGGCTGGCGTTTTTCCCTTACTCCCTACAAACCACAAAAGAGCAGAATGGACGGACTTTCCGGCAAGAACTTTTCCGGCGGCTCGGTCTTTCCCGACAATAAGGCGTTTCGGAAGCTGCGTTTTGCCCGCTGTCTGAAAAAAATGGCAGCCTTTTTTGGTTTCACTGTCTAATACGGAACTTTTGGAAATTTGCCAAAAATGGACGCAAAAAAAGCAGCAAATCTTTTTCGGATTTACTGCTTCATGTGCCGCTGCGGTGCGGCGGGATGGATATTCAGTTGAAATAAAAGAGGATGGTGGTACTTTAGTCTATCGACTCTTTACTAACTATTAGGTAATCTTGAAAGATTTTCCTTGAATTTATCTAAAGAATGTTCATTGTTTCCCGCAAAAATAAGTGGAATTGTATATTCATATGATATGCCATTTTCATAGTCCGATAATTGTATTTTTATAGTATCATCCCTCTCATCTTTAGGTGCTATATATATGAATGAATTTTTATTTATATCAGATATTTTCCCTTTTTCAGAAGAAACAGTATAACCCCAGTCTGTTAAATTTGTCTTTATTGTAACTTCTGTTTCTGTTTCTTTTCTAGTCTGCAATGCTGTTTTATCGATTTGGATATCAAAAGGAGTCGAACCTAACAATTCACTGTTTATATTTACAAGTTCTTCTCCATTTGTTTTAGAAATATTAGATTCATCTTCATAATTTTGTTGAGATTCATCTTTTGGTGTTTCTCTGTTACATCCTAATAAAAAGCATAAAATAATTAGTACTAATACAGAAAGTTGTTTTTTTTGCATTTATTTCTCCTTTCATATTATCAAAGAAAGCACTGAGAGTACTTTCAAGAAATTTTGAAATATTCTCAATGCTTTCTATTTTTTGATTATAAACTTGCCGGTAATGATACTATGTTAATTTATCTCTTTCGCGTAACCTTTGTTGCAATATACACATGCACCATTCACCCATTTGTGAGACATTTCAATCGTCTCAACTTCATAAATGCTTACTTCTCCACAAATTAAACATTGTTTGTAATTATATACATGACGTGTCGCACATTTATCCCAGTCATCATATATACCAGGCATTTCATCTTCATATCCATAGTACTGGGGAGAACCCCAACTATGAGTATGAGCGGCAAATACAGTCATTGGAGCAGCTACAATTCCAGCTACTACTGAAAGTGCTAAAATAGATTTTCTTAAATTTATAAGTTCCTCCCTTTCCTTAAAAATACATAGCTCTTTGTTACATTGTCATTTTAACATAATAATTGGTAAAATGCAATAATTTATTTTCTATTTACGAGAAAATACTGTGCATATTATCTTATTTAGGAATAGTTAAGGCGGCTACCTAAATCTTTTTATTACTTTACCGCACATGAGCATTTGCGCCCGGATTGTCATTGCCGTAGCCCTCCATCAGATTGATTACGCCCCAGATACCAAGCCCGGCTCCAAGTGCTACAACAAGGGTCTGCAAAACGTCTACTGCGCTATTGAAAAATGCCATAAATATATCCTTTCTGCCGCGTCTGCGGCTGTCCGGCAAGCGGACAAAAGGCGGTCAGCGTATGGTCGCCGCCGCACAAAAAAACCGCCCTCTGGTAAAGGCGGCTGTCCCCGCGCTGCGTAAGTTCTGCGGCGCGGCGGTATTCAGTTGTAAGGGGTGCGGCTCCTGCCGCTGTGTACTGCGCCGGAAAGTGGGGGCGCGTATCATGTAGCCGGTATGGATAGATGTGATTGCTTCAATCGCTCCTTTCTGTGTTCCGCTGTGCTGCCGGACGTTTTTTTCAGACTTGCGGGAAGTGAATAGCTTGCGTAGCAAGGTGTTCGCTTCCCGCAAGTTCACAAAGGGGTAGCTGCCGCAAGGCAGCGTAGGGGAAGTGTAGCTTCCCCTGTCCCCCGGCGGTCTGCCATGCTGTCACTGTTGCGGGATAAGCCCCCGGCGCGTGACATACTCCGTTGCAAAACGGCGGTGTTCCGCTTCCTTTTCCCGCCAATACTCCCATAATGCAGCGTCGGCGGCTTCCGCAACATTCATTAAAAACCGTTCAAGCTGCTTTTGTTTTTCCTCTGCGCTACGTTTCCTCATGGTCTGCGTCCTCCTGTAAGTCTGCCGCGTCAAGCTCGTAATAGTCAAAAACCTCGTCGGGCTTGACAATGGCGGGGCGGCGTTTAAGGTGCTTTTCCATGTCAAAGGCGTTCTTCGGGTCTGCGTCGGACAGGTACTTGTATTTCGGGTGCTTCGTTATGTCGAATTTGTCCGAAAAGAACGGGCGCACCCCGCGTAGCTGCAAGATACATTTCCCTCCGTCCATGACTGCAATTTCATCTTCCGTCATAAGCTGCTTTCCCAATTTCTGATAGTTCAGCCCATGCGAAAGCTCCCGCCCCCTTGTTTCGGACGTGTTAAAGCTGTCTATCGTTTCTTTTCCTAAAATTTCCGATATTTCTTTAAGGGTGGTTTTCTCCTTGCCGCCCAAGAAAAGCGTGGTGTCGCAGTTGCCGACTATGGTATCGGCGTTGTCTTTGTAAATGGCTTTTAGCTGTGACTGGCTCTGCAAGATGATTGACGCGGATATTTCCCGGCTCCGTATCGTTGCAATGAGCTTTTCAAACTTTGGTATCTGCCCGATATTCGCAAATTCATCAAGTAAGCACCTAACATGGACGGGAAGCCGCCCGCCGTATTCATCATCTGCCTTGTCACAAAGCAAGTTGAATAGCTGTGTGTAAAGGATTGAAACGACAAAGTTAAAAGTGTCGTCGGTGTCGCTGATGATGACGAAAAGGGCGGTCTTTCTGTCGCCTATGGTGTCAAGCTCCATTTCGTCGGTTTCCATAAGCTCCCGCAGCTCCTTAATGTCGAATGGGGCTAACCTCGCGCCGCATGAGATAAGTATGCTTTTTGCGGTCTTGCCAGAGACGAAAAGTCAAGGACTTTTTCATCAAGTTCACAAACAAGTTACATTTTGCTGAATCTCGTTGCGAAGCAGTCGCTTGATTTTGTCCTCCATCGTCTCTCTGGCGTTCTCGTTGAAGTGGACACGGACAATATAGGTCGTGCCGTTTATCTGCTTTCTGACGGTGGGTGCGGTGTGCTGTGCGGTGGTCTGTGCTGCTGTGTTTCTGTTTTCTGTCATTCAATACCTCCTGTGAATGAAAAATGCCCGACAAGGAAAGGCTGACAACGAAGTCCTGACAACGGACATTCAAAAACCTTTTATCTTATCGGGCGGCTCTTATTACTTACTATTTACTTTTTCTTTGAAATCTTGGTTGTCAAGGTTGTCAGAGAGAGAAAAGTCCGGTCTTGACAAGGCTTTTTAGGATTTTGCCCGACAACGGGATTGACAACCGGCTCGGCAACAAGCCGACAACAGGATAGCAATTTTCTATCGCCATCCCTCCGGCAGTTCCATCTGTTCAAGCTCCGCATCGGAGAGAGGAATAAATCTTCCGTCTCCGTTGTCAGCTTCTCCGTTGTCGGGCAGCTCACGCTCCCAACCTTTCTGACGAAGATACGGCTTCGGGAAGTGTCTCGGATTGCTGAAAGACTTCCAACCTTTGACAACATTGTTCATAATGTCGTTTATCTCTCGCAGTTCCCATTGCTTCGGCTCGTCATACTCATGCCCCAATGCTTCTCGGTAAAGCTGTTTGGAGCAGACCGCATTGCCTGTGTAGCTTTCCAGATAATCAAGTATCTGTCCGGCTTTGGTGTCCTCCGGCATAAACTCCCTCTGATGGGCTTTCAGATACTCATTCATTGTCGGGCTAAACCGCAGCTTGAAGTCTCCGCTTCGGTAGATCGCCATTGCTTCTGCCCACATCTGATGAATATAGGCTCTGGATTCTTCCTCATTGTCGAGGATATGCACCTCGGCTCTTTCGGGGTAAACCATGACCGGCACGAAACGGCGGTTGCCTGTGCGGTCAAGGGGTAGGAAGTCCAGAGTATTTGACGAACCGCCGAACACACATTGTCGCTTACGGTCTGCCGGATGTGTCTCATAGGGGACTTTGTAGGTCTCTTTCTGTCTGCTCAAAAAGGACTTGATTTCTTCAATGCTCTTTGCGTTGGCGGTGGCTATCATCTCCGACATCTCGATTATCCAATGCCCTTGCATTTTGCGGTACACATTTTCATCGTCCAGCTTTTTAAGGTCATCGGTAAACCAATCGTCCTTGACCGCAAGCAGACGGAAGAAAGTGGACTTTCCGGCTCCTTGCCCTCCGACAAGGCAGAGCATGACTTCAAACTTGCACCCCGGCTTAAAGGCTCGGCTGATTGCCCCAAGCAGAAACAGCTTCAAGGCTTCATAGGTATAATCATCGGCATCCGACCCAAGAAAGCGGTGCAGACAAAAGCGTATGCGTTCCTGTCCGTCCCACTCCAAGCCGTTCAGAAAATCGCAGACAGGATGATAGCGGTTTTCGTTGGCTATAACCAATGCGGCATCCTCGATTTTCTTCTCAACCGTCAAGCCGTAGTGTTCTTCAAAGTAGAGAAGCAGATATTTAATATCCACATCGGTCAGAGTGGAGCTTTCACGATACCAACCAAGCGGCTTTACAATGTCGGTGCGTTCCGTCAACAGATTTTTGCGGATAGCACCTTTCAGCAGAGGGTCATTCTGAAATACCGTCTTGTAATTCATGGCGGTATTCGCAGGCTTACCTTGCTGTGTCAGTTCTAATCGGTCTCGAATTTCCTCTCTGGCGGCTGTCTGCAAATCTTCGTTCAAGTTTCATCACCTCGTTTCTTTGCTCGGCTACAAGTGCCTTTCTATCTTCAAGCGTTCCGTAGAGCATGGTGTCAAGCAGATATTCGATATAGTCCCGTCTCTGCAAGGCTTCTGTAAATAGCGGATGCCATTCGTCCTCCGGCTGCTTCGGTGCGTAGTCCTTTTCCCACGCTCGGAGCTTATGGAAGTAATCGGACAGCACACGAAAGCACCGTTTTTCCTCCGCTTCAAACTTCTGTTTGGCGGTAGGCTCTCGGATTTTTGCCACGATGGACGGCTTGCCGTTTCGGTCATAAGCGATACCGAAATCGTCAGCCAGCTTCATAGCGGCTTCTTTGCTCGGCAATTCAAACAGTCGGGAAACAAAGTCAACGGCATCCCCATCCGCACCGCAGCCGAAGCAATGAAAACGCTTATCCACTTTCATGCTCGGTGTGCGGTCATTGTGAAAAGGACAGGCTATCATTCCGGCTCGGTTTACACGAAAGCCGTAAAACTCTGCCGCCTGTCTTGTCGTGATCGACTGCTTTACTGCTTCAAATACATTCATTATCAACCTCCCAAAATGGAAAAAGCACCTGTCATTCTCAAATCGAAAATGGCAAGTGCCTTAAAGTTCCATATTCTGTTTTTTGTGCGGACGGTGTTCGCTCCGTCTCGCTTCATTTTCCTGTTTTGCCAGTTCCTTGTTTCTTTCAAGTCTGGCAAGGATAGAGGGCTTGACCTTTTCCTTAATCTGCTCCTTGCCGGATTTCTTGACCTCCGGCGAAAGCAAAGCGGACTTGATTTTATCCAATGCCGACTGCATGGCATTTTTGATTTTTCCAATCACGCCATCCAAACGGCTGATTGCATAGTCACGCTCTTTCTTCGGTGCTTTGCGTTCCGGCGATTGAAGCCATGTCTTTGTTTCCTCAATCAGCCGAATATCCTCCTTGTGGGTTTCCACTTTGACCGTATCTGTCACAACCTCCACCGCCTTGTCATAGGCAATATCGGCAACATCATCAATCAGCGTTTCTACATCCTCGATTTTCAAAGTCAGCTCCTCTAACTTCTGCTCCTGTACCTCCAACTGCTCTTTCTGTTTGGCAAGAATGAAGTCCTGTTTTTCAAGATAGGCTCGCCCTCCGTATTCCGGCTCTTGCTCCAAATGCAGACCATGCTTTTTTGCAATATCAAAAAGCATGGCACGACAGGCAGAATCGAAAGTCATTTTTCGGTTGTTGTGTCTGCCTTGCTTCTTGGTGGGGTCTGGCAGTTCAAAGCCTAATTCTTCAAGTGCCTTTTCCTGTTGTGGGCAAATTTCGCCGTAGCGATTTTCGCAGTCAAACACATGGCGTTCTTGAATGTGCGGTGTCGCTTCATCCAGATGTAATGCCCAATCCAGAATGTGGACATGAGAGCCGAAACGCCGTTCCATCTCCACAAAGAAATCCGTCACAACTTTCAGCAGAACATCAGGCGGAACATGGTCGCCCATCTTTCCGATCTGATAGATAGTTTCCTCTGGACAAGTCCTTTTGTCTTTGAGCAAATCCGTTGTGGTGCGGTTGCGTTCCGAGTGCCTGTTCTTATCGTTTCTGGCGTTCTGTGCTTCGACATAAGCACCGTATTTTGCGGAGTAGAACAATTCCTCCACTTCCTCGAAAGTGTCTGCAAGCTCGCTCTGGACTTGCTTCTCTGCAAAGGTGCGATAGCCATTGAAGCAGTCCCAATAGACATTGTGCTTGGCTCGTTCTTCGTCAATGTGTTCGCTGTTTGCTACATCAAAGCTACGGTCATTGTGCTTCGGGTTGTAAGTGCCATGCTTGCCGGAGCGACCGTTGTGTCTTGTTAATTTCAAACCATTTCTAACCTCCGTTCAGATTTTCCCCGCAGGGGAAAGGGGCAGCGAAGCTGCCATCCTTGCTGCAATTTTGCGACAAGTAATACCCAGTACTAAGTGACGAAACGCCACTTAACTGGGCAAGGCTGCCGCCCTTGACCTGCACAGGGATATTGCATTCCCTGTACCCATGCACAAAGGGCTTGCCGCCCTCTGTACTCCTGCCCGATAAACTGCTTCACATCGTCAGCTGCCGATATTCGCAGTCCATCGGTTTTTGCGAAACTCTCCACCGGAGACTTTCACAAAAAAATGGAGAAGCTCGATTTCGTCAAATCGGATTTCTCCACTTTTCGGATATGCCGTTTCCGACACATCCGCTTTGCAAATGAGCAAAGCAAAAGCGACCAACTTTTTACGGTTAGTCGCCTTTGGTTCGTTCATTCTATTCAGTTTTTACAAAACAAGAGAGTTTCTACCATTACCTTTCTAACGCTAAATATTCTTGCCCCATGAAAAAGATTGTTAATTCGTCTTGCTCTACTTCTATCTCAAATTCCACGCTGTTATCTCCCTGTGTCACACAGATTATATCAGAGTAAGAAAAATTATAAGATGCGTTACCGCAGGACAGATCTGAGTCGGGCATATCTTTACTCACAATAAGTTCACCGTTATCTTGAAAGGTAAATACTTCCTCCGCATTTGCATCCTTCCATGTGCCAATAATATCTTTTTCGTTCTGAATGAGATTTACTTTACCAACACATATAATGGCAAGTATAACTACACCAACAGTCAAAGCGATGCCTGTAACTCTCTTTACCAGTTTCTTTTTGCTCAATTTCTATTACCTCCGTTTCTGGTACTCTGTTAGATTGAATGATTACATATTGCTCAATTTCAGTTCCTCTACAATTTCCACCTTTGATACACTTCTAACAGCGAACATCATAGCGATACATACCATTGCACTTACGGCAAGGACGGCAAGCACATAGATACCACCATTGATATAAAAAGCAAATGGTGTCATACCAGACGATATGAAGTAGTAGATGGCACAATGAATCAAAAAGCTCACAGGCAACGCAAGAACCAATGCTTTTACGCCATATAAAACAGCTTCGAGCAATAGCGTACATTTTAATCCTTTGGCAGTCATACCAACAGAACGCAGAACAGCAAATTCGCTTCTTCTCAAATGAATCGTATTCGAGATAGTGTTACAAACATTCAAGCTGATAATAACCGTCATCAGGATCGAGAACAGGCAGATTACCAGTTTTGCAATCGTATATACCTGTCTGGAATTATTCGTTGCGGCTGCAATGTCCACAGTTTGCGGAAATCCTCTGTCAGCCAGACATTCCATTGCTTCTTTATGCTGTGCTGTCTGTATTCTCATTTCCACATAGGCGTTATCATCTATCAGCCAGTTAAAATAACTTAAAGGCACAATGAGGACAGCTCGATCTCTCACAAACATGGATTGGATATTTGCATTTTCTTCTGAAACGATTTCTTCCACGATAATCGGCAAGGTATCCTCGGATGCCCCCAACGGAATGATTTCAGTTCCCGGTTCAATAAGAAACGGGGAGCCTGCAATCACTCGATTTTGACCCGCATTATAATATCCCATTGTCTGATTGAGCAGGATTCCACGATTGGAGCTGCCAGTCATAATATGAAAGCCATTTTCCTCACAAAAGGAAGTAAAATGTTCTTCGTCCAGTCCTACGACATATACCTCTGCTTTCGTACCATTGATAAAATATCCTTGCATATCAGGATTGATTTGTTCCTGCGAAAATTCAGCAGTCATATATCGCTGAAAAGAATAGGAAACATCCGCAGTGATATTTTCATCCGATAATGCCCCGATTGCGGTAGGAATATCTTTGTATTGAATCGTCGAAATCACATCGGTATAACAGGAACCGTCCTCCTTCATGTCCAAGGATGTCTGATAAAGCATAAAATCAGACAAACTATATAAGGAAAGAGCAACAACCACCGACAAGAAAATAGAGCCAGTAATTGCTCGGAAGCGTTTTGGATTACGCTTAATATTTTTAGCTGCCAGCGAACCATAAATGCCAAAAACCAAAGAAACGATTTTTCCGTCACGAAATTTCTTTTTTGATACCTCATTGTTAGACTGGCGGATGGCTTCAATGACTGTAATTTTAGCAGCTTGCTTCACAGGTTTTCTACTTCCGAAATACAAAGAAGCGATACCAGATAAACCGCTGACGAACAGGATAAGTCCATTTATCTTTAAGGACAGTTCTACAATGCCAAAAGTGAATGTTTCTCCAAAAGCTGCCCTGACCACACTTAACAACAGAGCAGACAGCAGTATGCCGACAACCAATCCCAAAGGTATGCTTACCACACCCAAAAGAAAGGCTTCTAAATATACACTAAGGCGTTTTTGCCCTTTTGTGGCTCCAACACTGGATAACATTCCCATCTGCTTAATTCGTTCCTGCAAGGAAATGGAGAGGGCGTTGCTGATCATTGAAGCAGATGCAGCCATCAAAAGACAAACGACCATGACCACCAAAGCAATCAGTTTTGCAGCTCCTTTACCCCCGGTAATTCCATGATAGACTAACAATTCAGAATGAAACTTTGCTACATGACTGTCTACTGCCGCAGCCACTTCTTCGGCTTCTGTATAGATCGAATTGGATAAATTCTTTGCCTTGACATACGCAGCAAAATCGGATGCCGTTTTGTCAACACCTGCAAAGGCATTATAGTTTGCTGCAATTTTTGAGTCATTCACATCTGACAGAATACCAACAACTACATACGCTTTCTCTTTCGTTGGAACGAAACTTTCTTCTTCGCCCCTATAATTTGTCAGCCCGGAAAGCTGGGCATTATATTCATCCCAAATTCTTGAACCAAGAGTTAAAGAAATCGTATCTCCAATCTCTGTATTCATGTTGTTTTTCTTCAAAAAAGATTCTGAAATAATAATCTCATTTTCATCTTGCGGGAAACGCCCTGCAAGCAAATACTGATTTAACGAAAATCTTTGGGTAAAGTTCTCGTCAATCTCGCCAACGGAGAGCATTGTACTGTTGGATTTCTCCCCGTAAAAACTGTTTCCGGCAAAGCGGAGAAGCGAAACCTCGCCTACATTGTTTTGACTATATAGCTCTTGAGTCTGCTCCCAAGTCAGATCCTCCATGTAGTAGTCATAATCGCCACCATACACTTTTTCTTTCTCTTTCAAAAAATCAACCAAAGACCATCCCCCACAGAGAATAGCGGTTATCATACTGATTGATAAAAGAATGGTTAAGAGTGTGAGTAGGGTACGCTTTTTATTCGACAGCAGATTCCTGAGTGTAAGCGTGAAAATCATATTCATCAGCGTATCACCTCATCCCTCACAAGTCTGCCATCCTGAATTTCCAGAATACGGTCTGCCTGCATTGCGATTTCACGGTCATGGGTAATCAGGATCATTGTCTGGCGATAGACTTCATTGGATTCACGCAGAAGTTTCATAATATCCCTTGTGTTCTCCGTGTCCAGATTTCCCGTCGGCTCGTCCGCAAGGATAATCGCAGGTGCGTTAATCAACGCTCGCCCGATTGCCACTCTTTGTTGTTGACCGCCGGATAACTGACTTGGCAGGTGCTTTCTACGCTTTATCAGTTTGAGCGTAGAAAGCAGTTCCTTCAAACGCTCCTTATTGATTTTACGCCCATCCAATCGAATAGGCAGCGAGATATTTTCCTCGACAGTCAAAACCGGAATCAGATTATAAAACTGATAGACAAGCCCAACCTGCCTTCTTCTGAATACAGCCAATTCATCTTCGTTTTGCTCATAAACATCCTGTCCATCCACAAATACTTTTCCCGAAGTCGGTCTGTCAACACCACCTAAAATGTGCAACAGGGTAGACTTGCCAGACCCAGATGCTCCTATAATTGCAACAAATTCTCCTTTATCAACGGAAAAAGAAACATCTGACAAAGCATGGACAGGAGCATTGTCCATTTCATAGGTTTTGCAGATATTCTCCACTCTTAATATTTCCATAAAAAGTTCCTCCATATATTTTTGCAATTCAGTATAGCAAAGCCAAGTGACTGCTTCATTACTTTTTCATTACAAAAATGTCACTTAAAAAGGGGCTGCATTAAGCAGTCCCCCGATAAAAGCAGATTTCAAATTCTGCACCGCCTGACTCCCGATTTTTCGCCTGGATGACGCCGCCCTGGTTGACGATGATTGTTTTTGCCAGAGCCAACCCCAAACCGGCATTACCGATGGTAGAGCCACTTCCTTGATAAAATCGGTCAAACAGATGCGGTATATCCTTTTCCTGAAAACCTGTTCCGTTATCCTCTATAATGATCTGTGTCAAAAGAGGTCTTTCTATTGCCTTGATTTCGATAGTGCTGCCCTCTGGTGAATGTTCGATACAGTTTTTTATTACATTCCCCAAGGCTTCAGTAGTCCAATCAGTATCAAGAGATAGTTTTAATTCTGCCGGAATCACTTGCGTGATTGTCTGCATTTTTAATTCTGCCGCAATCTCCAGAGGACGAATTGCTTTTTCTACCACATCTTTTAAGTATACCTCCTGTGGCTTTAGAGTAATCGTTCCCGCATCCAGCTTGGATATTTTCAGAAGTGTGGCTATTAGCCACTCCATTCTTGATAAGAGCATAGTCTGTTTGCGGATCAGCTCATACCTTTCTTCGTCAGTCAGTTCCTCATTACACAGAGAAGCGTTTAGGATATTCAGCGATGTCAAAGGTGTTTTTAATTGATGTGAAATATCGGCTAAAGCATTCGCCAAATTACCTTTCTCCATTTTCAGAGCTTCTGCCTGTTCAATAAGTCGTCTTGTCATCTTAGATATTTCATCATGTAAAACAGATAATTCGCCTTCTTGAAACTGCCCAAAAGAAATCGTTTCATCTCCATGTAGCAGCCTATCAATATGCAAACTAAAATCAGCAATTTTTTTGTATCTCTGATATGTAAAAAAGAGGGAAACTGCACTGGATGAAATGATAGCCGACAGAACAATCCACACAGCTTTGCTATCAACGATAATGCCAATGCCACCCCAAAATAGAATAAGAATACTGCTGACAACAATTTGCCTTTTAACTTCTTTATTTCTGATAAAGTCCATATCAACCCACCTTATAGCCAAGCCCACGAACGGTAATTATGATTTCCGGCTCCTGTGGATTGGTTTCAATTTTGTCACGCAGCCTTTTCATATAGACAGTCAATGTATTATCATTGATAAACTCCCCGGTAGTGTCCCATAAAAGCTCCAACAATCTTCTGCGAGAAAGGACAATACCTTTGTTACGCAAAAAGACTAACAGCAACTTATATTCCATAGCAGACAACAAAATCTCTTTCCCATTCTTTGTTACGGTTGCTTGATTAGTGTCCACAACTAAGTCATGGTAACTGATAATGTTTTGCGTGTTCTTAGTTCTCCTTAATACGCTGTTAATCCTTGAAAGAAGCTCCCTTGGTCTAAATGGTTTACTGATATAATCGTCAGCTCCCATGTCCAGTCCTGCCACAACACTATACTCATCATCAGAAGCAGTCAAGAAAATAACTGGCATAGTTCCTCTTTCTTTAATTGCAGAACAAACAGAAAAACCATTTCCATTTGATAATTGAATGTCCACCAAGGCTAAATCATACTGGTCGCTATCCAGTTTTTCTATTGCTTCTTTTTGCCCGGACGCACTTTCGATTTTGAACCCTTCATTTCCTAAATAGTCCGATAATGAGGATACGATACTTTGGTCATCCTCCACTAATAATAATTTACTCATCGTGTGTTCTCCTTGCTCAAAGGCTTCTTAACGGCATTACCTTTTTCGGCAGGTATAAATTCAAGAATATCATCAACTCCGCAATGGAGCGTGTTGCATATCTTTTCGATGGTATCAAGGGAAAGGTAATTATCTCGTTTCAATCGGGTTATGATATTTGCACTAAAACCTGCCTGTTCCATCAGCTCCGCATTGCTTACGCCTTTGTCAATCATCAAGTGAAACAACTTTTTATATGTTACTGCCATATCTTACCCTCCTTGTGTGTATATGTTTTATTATATCACACAAATGTGAATAAATCAATGGATATGCGGAAAATCCGCAATTCATAGTAGCTTTGTTACGCCCATTTCCCCATTTAGGAAATGGGTAAGGTCTTTATACCTTAAAGATATGTAACGATCAAAACATCGGGTACAGACCCGACATTTTGACCGCAAACAGACCCCAAAAGCAACATTATCCGTTCTGACCGTTGAAACCGTTTTGCTTCGCCAATTCGCTTGCTTTTCGTCTGCGTTCCTCGCTCATAGGCGGTTGAAAGCGGATAGACAGTCTGGACTTGTCAATCCAATAGGACACGCCACCTTGCCCCATACTCATATCCAAACGGCAGAGGTCAGGGCACTTCTTGCTGAACGCTTCAAGGCGTTTCCGAAGTCCGGCATTGTAAGTCTGGATATGAGCTTCTTCATCTGCTTCATTAAACAGGACGATTGTTTCTTTCTCATACTTCGTCAGCTTACTCATAAAGACCCTCCATAATCGGAACAGGATAGCTGTCCGGCACATACTTGTGATGAGCAAAGCGTTCCATTTCCATCCTCATGTTGTAGAAGAAACAGCGATACCAACGGTCACATTCCTTGTCATTCAGCTTGACAGCCAAAGCGAAAAACAGCTTCTTAGCCGCAGAGTCGGGAGCAAGTGCAGCCACAAGACGCAAGCGTTGAACGGTTGCTTCTCGATTCGGACAGCCAAAAGCGTAAAGAACTTTCTTTTCATTGATGTTCATAGTCATAGTAGGTTCCTCCTTGAAAGATTAAGATTTGAAGTTAATAAAAGCGACAAGCATTTCACGAAGAACGAAACACTTGCCGCTTGAATTACGGTATTAAATTGTCGGGTTCAGACCTTACTTTTTTAGTCCTCTTTGGGATTGAGAGGATATTCATAGGCTTCTTTCATAAGTAGCAAGCCTGCGGACAGTCCGCACTTAAAATGCTCGGTGCTTTCGTACTGCTGAATAATCGTCATTCGCTGATGAAGCTCCTCCACTTTGGAAAAGTCAGCTTTTGAAAACTTGTTCGCCAGTTCGTCCATAAGATCGGCAATGGCTTTGACCTCTGCTTTATAGCTGTCCTGTTGCGGTACAATGTTCTCCAATGGGTACATATCGCCGCCGAAAATCGCTTCCATAATCATTTAATCACCCCCGCCGCTATAATGGCAGTAAATCAGTTCATGCTTGATGATTTCCTCGGCTCGGTTGCGGATAGAGTTCATAGACTGCACCCACAACATCTGATTTTCCGCTTTCATCTGCTCGGTCACGCCCTCGGCTTTTGCCATCTGCTCCATAACCAGAGAGAAGCGGTCATTTGCTTGTTCGTTCAGATCCGCAAGGACGGAATGAAGCCGACAGGACAAAACAAGCTCGTTGTAAATGGCGGTGCGGTAGTTCTGCAAATAGGCTTTGTGAAGTCTGCCCCAATGCCCGATAGGTCGCTTTTCCTCCGGCAGCTTCAAATCCGGCACATAGTAATCTCCCACAAGGATATAGTCAATGCCGTTTTCGTGGATTCTCGGTTTCAGTTCGTTCATGCTGTGATAGCTCCTTTCTGTGGCTCTCGCTTCGGAAGATTGCTGACAGGGATAAACACGCCCCTTGCAATGTCCTCAGCTCGAATGGCGTTTTTCTTGTCGTCCATCTCGGCTTTCTTTGCCGCCTTGATTTTATCCTCATAACGCTTCTGGGCACCGCTGGCTTTACGCTTCAAGTAGTTCTGATGAAGTTTGTCCTTGCGTTCCTCACGCTTGCGGATTTCCTCTAATTCCTCCGGCGTAAGCTCCACTTCGGCAAATGCCGGAGGGACGAAACGCCCGACAAAGTTAAAGAAGATTTCAACCTCTTGCGTAGTCTCTCTACTGCCTTTTCTGGCTCGCTCATGGACAAGGATTTTATCGACAAACTCATTGAGCATGGTATTTGTCAGCTTGTCGAAGTTCTGATACTTGTCAATCAGAGCGATAAAGCGGTCTGCGGATTTTTCGTGCTTCTCATAATCTCCGACAGCCTTTTCAAGCGTTGCAATCTCGGCGGTAAGTGCCGCCTGTTCTTTTGCGTACTGTGCATCCAGAACGGCATATCTGGCATCGGGGAGCTTGCCCAATGCGTTGTCCTCATAGATTTTACAGAGCAAAACTTCCAGTTCCGAAACACGCTGTTTTGCCGTAGCAAGCCTTGTGCGTTGCTTCTTGACCTCGCTTGTCTGCTGACTGGACTGTGCTTCTTGCACCACTCGGACAAACTCGGCTCGGTCATGCCTTGCATACTCGGCTATGGCTCGGAGCATATCGGAAACAAGGGACAGTACCACATCTTCATTGATACGGTGCTGTGTCTTGCAGAGCGTTCCACAAGGGACTTTTGTGTACTGTGAGCAAGTGTATTGAGAGATACGCTTGCCGTTGTTGGTACGGTGGACATACATCTTGCCGCCGCAATCGGCACAATAGAGCAAGCCTGTGAGGGGAGCAGCTTCGCCCCATCCATCGGGGTATCGTCTGACCTTGCTTCGGATTTTCTGTGCAAGGTCGAAAGTCTCTTGGTCTATGATAGCTTCGTGGGTATTCTCGAAAATCGTCCATTCGTCCTCCGGCACATAATGACTTTTCTTATCCTTGAAGTGCTTTCGGGTCTTGAAATTGACGGTATGACCGAGATATTCACGCTTATCCAACAGATTGACGATAGTGGAAGAACCCCAACCGTACACATCCTTGAAAGTCTTGTTTTTGTTCACGCCCTCGTTATGCTGTGCAAGGTAGGCAGAGGGAATGAGTATCTTGTCCTCGGACAGCTTCTTAGCAATCTGATACGGTCCGTAGCCATCAATCGTCATGGCAAAGATACGCTTGACAACCTCAGCGGCGTATTCATCGACAATCCATTGGTCTCTTGTCTCATTCCAGAGATAACCGTAAATGACCGTCCCTGTCAGATGCTTGCCTGTCATGCCTTTGGTCTTGAAAGTGGACTTGATTTTGCGGCTTGTGTCTCTGGCGTAGTATTCGTTCATGATGTTGCGAAAAGGGGTAAAATCATCATCCCCTCTGGCACTGTCCACACCGTCATTGATGGCAATGAGACGGACACCTCTCTGGCGTAAAATCTCCATAATCTGACCGACTTTGAGATAATCACGCCCCAGACGGCTCATGTCCTTAATGCACAGGTAGTCCACATTTCCGGCTTCGACTTGCCGCATCATATCCAGAAAGCCGGGTCTATCGAAGCAAGTCCCGCTTATTCCATCGTCCGTAAAGTGGACACAGTTTGTGAAGCCTTGCTGTGCGGCGTATTCCTCCAACAATTTTTTCTGATTGGATATGGAATTACTCTCGCCTTGCAGTTCATCGTCACGGCTCAAACGCTCATATAGTGCGGTTATTTTCTGTTTGCTCATGGGGTCTCCTTTCTGCTTTGTAGCCTTATATGTTTTAAGAGACTTACTCATATCGTGATGAATAAGTCTCTTAAAGCATACAACACCCGCCGCAAGTTTGTATTTTTTGTACTGCTTGACTGCAAAATGTTCCGGGTCTTTTTCTTCCAGACGTTCAAACATGAGGTCAACCGGGTTCTGGAAATCCTCGTCGTCCTCGCGGGCTTCCGACGCATTTATCATCTCAAGCAGCGTCGTGAAGTTCTTCTCGTCCTCCGGGGCTTCATACCAGATGTAGCCGATTAGCGCGGTGTAGTAGAGCTTTTCCGCTTTCACCCAGAAATCCTCGCCGGATTTTTCCCCGTCGCCTTTGGTGTTGGCGATAATGGTATTGACTAACTTCAAAATGTCCTTTTCGCTCCGCAGATAGGCAAAGGGATTGTATTTCATGGATTTTTTGAAGTTAATCGTATTTAGCACTTTGATACGGTATTTGTACCGCTGTAACATTTTCCCGGTTTCCAAAATCAGTGTTCCTTTCGGGTCAGTGACGATATACGACGTTGGAAAATCCTTTGACGTACATTGCATGAGCGACGGTTTCACAAAGAACCGGGTCTTGCCGCTGCCGGAACCGCCGATTACAAGGATATTTTTGTTTCTTGCGTATTTCGGCTGCTTCGGGCGGCTGTTCATGGTGAGCCGTTCCGTCTGCGTTAAGGGGATATTGTTCTCAAATACCGGGTCGGTGTACGGCTTTATGTCGTCAGCCCCGCCCCAACGCGCCGAACCGTATTCTGTCCCGCGGCGGTATTTCTTCGCGTTCTTGCCTTTGGTGTAGATAATCAGCCGGACAATGACCGCCCCCGCAATGCCTAAAGCTAAGTCTGCCGGGTGGAAGCTCGGCGCGATACTGGAAAAGGCGGCGGTAAAACCGTCCCCAAGATGTAGCAGCTTTGCGCTTGCGTCCGCGCCGGGGGAGAGCCGGACAGCCGCGCCCACTTTATCAAAGAGCCAGACAAAGAGCAGATACGGGAGATTTAGGATAAGCAGCTTCTTGATTTCCGGCTTCATAGCGATACCTCCCTGTCCTTGTTCTTGACCTTTGCCCGTTCCGCGTTTCTGCCCTGTGCAGCTTCTTTGAGGGTAGAGAGCAGCTTTCGGATTGAGGGCTTTTTCTCCTGTGTCAGCTTTTTTGCGGAAAATTCCTTAAAGGCTGCGGTCAGTACGTCCGCGTCCCGCCCCTTGAAGAAAACCAGATAGCGGGGCGGGCTTTCCGTCGCGTCCTTTTTCAGCGCAAAGTCGATACCGTACTTTTTCGCCGTACTCTCAAAGGCTTTGATATTGCCCTCGGTAATCTCAATGTTGGAAACGCCCGCGTTCTGCTTCATAAGCTGCTTTAAGCTCTGCTTGCCCTGTGGCGGTTTTGCAAGCTGCTTTTTGCCCTTTGACAGTATGGCTTTCATTGCCTTTTGGAGCGTCTGCGCGGTCAGCTTCCCGGTCTTGATGTAAAGGGCTATGGTCTTTTCGTTTACTTCGTCCTGCAATTTGTCGCGTCCTCCTTTCGCGTTTCTTTATGGGGCGGCGGTCAGATACGCACCCGCAGCCCGTTCAAGTCCTCGGCTCTGATACCCACAAGATACCAGTTGTCGCCGTACTCAATCCGGGTCGGCTTCCACTTGCCCCGCACGAATACGTCAAAGCACTCGCCGCAATGCAAGCCCCCGTAGTAGCTGTTTAAGTCAAAGCGGATGTCGTAACGGTCGGTGCGCTCGTCAAATACCAATGCTCCTGTCATTTTCTGTGCCATAATAAAATCCTCCTTTTGTGGTTGTGGGTGGTTACAGGCTTTCGCCCTCATTGCATGAATAATAGTCCGGGTCGCCGTACTGCGGCTTTTTCGGTGACAGTGCGCCGCTTGCCATGTCATGGGCGACAAGGGAAGTGTAGTAGTTGCCGATTGTGGACGGGGCGTTGAAAAGGGCGGCTTTCAGATATTGCTTGATGTTGCGGATTTTGGTTGTGTTCTCCCGCATACAGTCAAGCACAAAGCGGATATGCTCGCCGTCTAGTTTCATAAACTTTGACTTCACAAGCTCTGCCGGGTAGTCGTCCCCCGCAATCCGTACCCGCTTTCTGGCGGTGCATACGGTTTCAAGCATGAGGTCTACAATCTCGTCCAGCCTGTCACTGTCAAACTTCATGTCCTGTTTGAGAATGTGGTAGTCGATATTGTCCTTGATGATTTCCCGGTATATATCAACTGCGCTCTGTGCTGCCGCTTCCGTTCCTTTCCGTTCCGGCGGCGCAGCCGCTTCTCTGCAAGGAGAGGGGTTAGGGGAAAGGATAGGAATGGAATGGGTACTTGATAAATCTGTATTTGATTTTTCTTTTTTTGGTAAGTCAGTTCTTTGTATATCTTTATTTAATTGCGTTGGATTTTCCAACGTAGGTTTTTCCAATGTTGGTTTTTCCTGCATTGGATTATCCAATGTTGGATTTTCCAATGTAGGTAAATCCGGCGTAGGCGGCTGCGGCTGCTCGAATATCACATAGTCCGCGCCCCGCAAGCGTCCTTTCTCGTCGCGCTCCCTTGAACGGACGATATACCCGGCGCGTTCAAGTTCCTTAATGGCTTCGCGGATAGCGTCTATCTTCTCCCGGTTGATAAGGGATAAGCCTTTCAAGGTGTAGTCCCAATCTTCGGGGAGTGACAGCATTTGCGACAACAGCCCCTTTGCCTTTAGGGAAAGCTCCTTGTTGCGTAGGTGGTGGTTGCTCATTACGGTATAGCCCTTGTTTCGTTCCACTCTGAAAACTGCCATAGTTCATAGCTCCTTTGCTTTGGATTTGTTACGCAGTAGAAGCGCGGTTTCGGGGGATAAGGTATAAATCCCTTTCCGCGCCAGATACGCGCCCGGAAAACCGCTTGTAGCAAGGCTTTTTCTGCCCCTACTGCGTAACAAAGGGCATGAAAAAAGCGGCGTTCCTGTTCTCCCATGTAGAGAGTAAGAAACGCCGCTTCTGCGTCGTATTCAGTTTTTAGTACAATACCCTGCTTGTCCGTCGCTCGAAAAACCTTGATTTTCCAGTGTTTTCAAAAGTATCGTTATCTAACGTCAGCTTTTGAACGTCCTGATTTCCAGAGAATGATGGAAAAAATTAGAAGTTTATATGGCAATAAGATCGTTGTAGTAACTAAAGATTTTTCACGTTTGGGACGTGATACTATTGATACGGTAAATTATTTAGAGAAAATATTCCCATTTTTGGAAGTGCGCTATATTGCGGTAAATGACGATTACGATAGTAATGACTATCCGTATGGTTTGGACTTTGAAAATAAGTTTAAAAATTTGATTAATGGTATATATCCAATGCAGCTTTCATATGCGCATAAAAAAATCAAAATGGAAGAGGCCAAACAGGGAAAGCATAATGGACCGATACCAACTTATGGATATCGGTATACCAAGGAACGTGAATATGAAGTAGATTGGGAAGCTGCTACGGTTGTTCAGATGATAATGGATTTTTTGGAACAGAGAAAAAGTTATAAATACATCATCTGCTTCCTGGCAGAAAAGAAGATAGAACCCCCCAGTATTTATTTAACGAGTAGGTATGGAGTGAAGTTGAGTAAGGTTAGTAAAAAATCTGTATGGAATAGAGCAACGATCCTTAAAATAGCAAGGAATAAAACCTATTTAGGATATTCTGTGCGTCATACAGTGGAGAGCTGTTCTTTGGGTACAAAGAAGACTCGTGTTATTAAACGGGATCAGCAAGTTTTGGTTCCGAATAGGCAGCTAGCCATTATCAGGACAGAGCAGTTTGATAGTGTGAATGACTGGCTTGATGATAGAGCTGAAAAGGCTGGCCATAAAAAAACCAAACGGCAAAGAGTTTCTGCACTATATAAAAAGGTTTATTGTACAGAATGTGGTTGTGGCATGACTAGAAGATTAGAATATAATTATGATGTTTACGTTTGCTTGGACAAACGGGAAAATCCCTTTTCGGTCTGTACTACGAAACCTATTCAGACATCAGTTTTGGAGGCAGCGGTTTTTAAAGCATTACAGTTTAATATATACTTATTTTTGGATAATGAAAGAAACATTAAAAAGTCTTTAAAGAGTAATATAACTGATCGGCATGAAGAAATGGCATGTCTTCATAAATCTGTTGACTTAATAAGTTGTCAAAAGATGGAATTGTATGAGAAATATAAATCAGAGCAGCTTACAAAAAAGGAATATATGAAAAGAAAAGATGATCTGACAAAGCAAATAGACGTATTGGATAAACGTATTGCTGAAATAGAAGATGATATTAACAGGCATAATGAAGATAATTTTATATTTAGTTCAGAATATGCTGGATTGGTTGAAAAATACAAGGAAGAAAAAATACTTACGTCAGATATAGCCGATGCTTTCATTGAGAAGGTATTAGTGGATAGGAATCACGATATAGAGATTATTTTTAAATTTCAGGACGAAATTGATAAAATCTATGAGAGAATAGCGTGCTGAGAAATAGTTACATGAAATAACGAAATAAGGAAAAATTACAATAGATAAAGAAAAATAATAACTTTGGTTTACTATATTTAAGAAATTACAAAGTGATTTATGAAACGATTAGAAAGGCGCTGTCAGGTTTATGCCGTACAGCGCCTTTTCAAATGGCAGCCAAATACTTTTTCGAAATGATACCGTTTTCTTTCATTCTTGTGTTAATCAGTAAGAGTATAGTGCAGTCCCCTGACTGAAAATCAAATTAAAAATGATTAATTTAAGCAGATTGATTTTATACTATGTATTTTTGGTTACTCTAAATACATCAGGAGGTAAAATTATGTCATAATAATCAATGGATCTTTCTATGTGCTTAAGAGCCTGAATTAGTTTTTCATCTTTTAATATAACACTGTATCCATAATTTCCAGCAATCATAATATTTTTGCCCTTCTTCTTATAAATCTCAATTTTAAATTGCTCTAATTCAAAAAAACCATTGGCGATCCCTTCACGCCATAATTTGCTGTTGTAATCAATGTTATGCGCTTTGTATAAAGCCTCAAAAAGTTTAGTTGCAAACAAACCATGTGTGTGGACACGAATTTTGCTCTTTAATTGAAAGATAGAAGGGTTATCAATAACTTCTTCAAGACTATTTAAGAAATGATGTTGTATTTCCTCTTTAGATAAATCTTTTATTTTTCCACACATAGTTAATTCATAAGTTTTTCCTGACTTAATTAGCTGCAAATGAGTTCCATACTTTTTTATTGGAAAAATAACAAAATTGAATATTAGTAATATAGGTATTGGTGCCACAATTTTTAAAAGAATATTAGGTGTTACGGTTATAATAATTATGGTAAGTGTTAAATTAATCATAAGATGTAGATTAGTATAAAAATAATAATATAAAACATAACAGATAAATTTAATTCGTAATAGTATCTTCATTAATATATCCTCTAAATCTTTTAATTTTATCTTATTATACAATATATAAAATTAAAAATAAATTACATAATTTCTTAGATTTATATTACTGTATCATAAAAACAGACCCATCAATCCTTTAGGAGTTAGTGGAAGGCCCTTGTTGTATTGTGTACTAATTATTTATGGACTGATAGTCAATGGATAAGTATAGGTAATCATCGTAAAATAGGCTTATAAGCATCAGGCAATTTAGCAATGATTAACTGATGTGTTACTGAATTGAATGATTCAGGTTTGCGTACTTTGACAATAGAATATCAGCATGGTAGATGTTTTTTGTCTTATTTGTGTCATAAATGGCATATTGAAAATCATCTTTTGAGATACTAAACGTTTTGGACATGCTTTTAAGCATGAAGAGAAAGTAATTAGCTACGCCACGAGCTACCTGCCTTAAATGCAAGTATAAGGTAAACACCAGGAATCGTAATAGAAGAAGTAAAAGGTATGAGCGGCACTTTCTCATGGATCATATAACCAATGGTCTAAAACCCAAGATGATAATGATACCTCCGTAATAATTGAATCGCGGTCCAGGTAGCGCTGGAGGCATGAGCAGCAAGTAAAGGCGCTGTAAAGTGTCAGGAAGGTTGTGGTTATACCTAATCTACATGCTCCCATGGTACAAGGGGGGAGATAATATACAACCGCACTAATTTATGGTGCGGTGTACCATTAAAAAAGTAGAACTAATCAGCAACAGAACTTGCTTATTAGCTGTGCTTTTTTAGATAGTTTATGATTTTTTTTGGTTCTTACTTGACACAGGCAGGAAAATCAACTTTATACAGGACAACACATTATCAGGGTACGATGCCGCGGATCAATACCGATGAAATATTAAGAGAATTTGGAGATTGGAGAAATACTGCGGATTTAATGAAGGCAGGCAGAATTGCAATTGAACGATTGAATTCTTACTTACAGGAAGGGATTACATTTAATCAGGAGACTACTCTGTGCGGACTATACTGCGAACAATACACAGGGCAAAGCAATTGGGATATGGGATAGAATTACACTATGTTGGAGTGGATTCTCCAGAGATCGCGAAGCAGAGAATTGCTGAGCGAGTGAAAATGGGTGGTCATGGGATACCAGACAAGGATGTTGAGAAAAGATTCGGAGAAAGCTTTAGAAATCTTCACGAAGTTATTGGTCTGTGTGACTTGGCCGCACTATATGATAACACAAATGAATTTCGCTGGTTTGCTGTCTATAAATGCGGGGAGATTGTCAGACTGTCAAAGAATATCCCTGAGTGGTATTTGAAATGGAGGAAAGGGTATTATTGACTTGACGCAGCCATGGCAGGAGTAATCTGTTCATTAAAATTGAGGGTGCCGCTCAATCATCTGTTTTGATGATTTTGCGACACCCTTTTAAAATACTTATTTGTGGACTGCTGCTGAATTACATTTTCTGGACAACCCCTTTTTCATCATCAGAGACCCAATCCCGCCACCTCTCTTCTTCCCCATAGTCATAAATGCCAGCCGGAAAAAGAAAGATTTCCTTCACTTATATGACAAATGTTATAGCGTAAATATTAAGGAAAATGAAAGACATGGAAAAATGATATCTGGTAGAATAGAGCCAAAAAGGAAGGACACAAAAAATGTATGTAGATTACGGCTATTATATTATACGTCCCTGCCGGTGTCCGGAATTTCTAAAGGATTTTTCCCAATGGATTCTGACTGCCAGCAGCTGCATCTGTGATGTGGAGCCGCAGCCATTTTCCTGCATGACCAATGATGAAAGGCAAAAAGAGGAATACCGGAAGCGGCTGGGACTGGAGAAAAGGGAATTTATAGATTTTTCAGAAGAAACCCTGCGGCTGCTTGGGGAGGACCGGCTGGATACGGACAGCCGGTTCGTGTCCAAACAGGATGCAGACGAAATATACAGGCGTTATTTTTCTAAACAAAAGGGAGTGGACCGGGGATACCGTCTGATCGGGATTGCGCTGGAAGAGGCACATCTGCCTTCCATGGAGGACAGGATAATCCCTAAAAATGTAGCGTCTCGGACCGCAGAACGTCATTTTCTCGGCTTTGATATTCTTGGATGGGATATCTCAGGTTTTCATACATACCTGTGCAATTCCCTTCAGAAGGAACTGATGAAACAGTTCAAACTGAAACCGGAAGAATTTGGACTCTTAAAGAATTCGAAAGAAGAAGTGGAAGCTTTTGCAGACGCCATTCAGAACAGAGGAGAGCCGGTGGAGTGGATACCGTTCGCGGTCTATGATGATACGCCGGCTGCGGCAGAAGGGAGTGAGATACATGGCAAAATTTGAAGCTGACTTAACAGGGAATCTGGATCATTTCAAAAAATATTTAAAAAATGAAATTTTATACGGCAGTGTATCTGCATCGTTCGAGGACGAACATGAGGAGGAGATCAACGGCGTGCGGTGCTGTACGATGGTATATGAGAGGTACAGCTATATGGGAGGCAACCGCGTCAGCCTGAATGTGACGATCCTGGAATATGAAGGGGAACTCAGGCTGACCGCCATCACATCCGGGGGAAGCCAGGCCATGTTCTTTAAGCTCAATACGTTCGGAGAGGAAGCCTTTTTAGAGAAGCTGGAAGAGGCTGTGAAGGCTTATAAGTGCAGACATACGCGAATGATAAGCGGCTGATAACCGATAGACGGCCGCATCATTACCGGTTCCGCGGTGCAAAGGCCGTGCTGACGGATCGGGATGGAAGGATGTTTTTTACTGAGGTGATCTGGCTGGTGAATTTACTTTTATACTTTTAAAGCCCTGTCCGGGAAGGCGTGTCAGACCACGCAGTTCCGGACAGGGCTTTAAAAGTATTGTCAGGAGAGTCCGTCAAACCGGACCCGCTAGTTCATGGAATCTACAATTATATTTGCCAGAGCGCCGAGTTCCGCCATCTGGTCTTCCTTTAAGGAGGATTTGATCGTGATGGTTTCATCGAGTATGGTCATGTTCTTCATCTCGGAGATGATCTCTCCCATCTTACGTCCGGCTGTTACGCCCCAGGAACCATTTTCCAGGAGTGCCACGGTGCGGTTCTGAAGATTGTGAGCCTTTAAATCGAGGAGCAGGTGCTCCATACAGCTGAAGATGCCGCCATTATACGTTGCGGAAGCGAATATGAGGTGGCTGCAGCGGAAGGCCTCGGAGATGATGACGGATGGATGCGTGGAGGAGACGTCGTACATGACGATGTTCTTCACACCGCGGTCTGCCAGCCGGCAGGCCAGAATATTCGCTGCATTTTCCGTGTTGCCGTAGATGGAACCGTATGCGATCATGACGGCTTTCTCTTCCGGCTCATAGCTGCTCCAGGTTAAATACTTGTCCACGTACCATGCGATGTCGGATCTCCAGACGGGACCATGAAGCGGGCAGAGGACCTCGATGTCCAGTGCGGCCGCCTTCTTAAGCAGCGTCTGAACCGATGCGCCGTATTTGCCGACGATGTTGGTATAGTATCTTCTGGCGTCTGCCAGCCAGTCACGCTCGAAATAGAGTTCATCCGCAAATAAGTTGCCGTTCATGGCGCCGAAGGTACCGAAGGCATCTGCGGAGAAAAGGATCTTGTCCGTGGTGTCATACGTCACCATGACCTCCGGCCAGTGTACCATAGGGGCCATCAGGAAGGTGAAGGTATGTCTGCCGGAACAGAAGGTGTCGTTTTCTTTCACGATCACGGCTCTGGTATCGATATCAAATTCATAGAACTGTTTGATGATCGGAATCGTCTTCGCGTTGCAGACCACGGAGATGTCAGGGTATCGTCTGATCAGCTCACCCAGTGTGGCGCAGTGGTCCGGTTCCATGTGATTGACAATCACATAGTCCAGCGTTCTTCCTGCCAGAACGGATTCCACATTTTCCAAAAACTGCCCGGTGATTGCCCGGTCGACCGTGTCGAAGAGAACGGTTTTTTCATCTAACAGAAGATAAGAATTATAGGAGATCCCGTTTGGTATGGGGTATGCGTTTTCAAACAGGGCGAGCCTTCGGTCGCTTCCGCCGACCCAAAACAGGTCATCTTTAATATTTTTTACACAGTACATAATGAAGCCATCCTTTCGTCATAATCTCACACTTATAATTTCGTAAGAAGTATACTACAAAATCGGCAAAATGTCATTGTATTTTTATACGAACTTAGTATGAATTAAGCGGTCGAGTTACAGTTCACGGCCCGCCCGGCGCCTCACAGCCCGTGAACTGTAACGTGGTCGATTGTATTATAGTATAACCGGATGAATGAATTTTTAGCGAAAACATCATTTTTTATTAAGACAGGGGGAAAACTGCCTGCTATAATGGGAGAAAACAGAACTGTTTTTCCATTGGAAAACTGGTTTTGTATTGGATCAAATCAGGAGGTGCATTCACATATGGATGGAAAAAACAGAATTGTAAAAGAAATTCTGGATTCTGTTGAGAAAAAGATGGAATCCGGGGAAAGTCTGAGTCTGGAGGCAATGGAAGCGCATACGGGATATTCCCGTTTTTATTTGAACCGGATATTTTCAGAGGTAACAGGCTGTACCATTCACCGCTATATCATGGAACGGAGGCTGACGGAAGCAGCCAGAAAGCTGGTGGAAACGGATAAGACAATCGTTGAAATATCCTGTGAGGCGGATTATCAGTCCCAGCAGGCGTTTACCCTGGCGTTTCGGCGGGTTTACGGCTGTACGCCGATGGCCTATCGGGAGCGAAAGCATTTTACGCCGCTGCGTGAACAGACAAAACAGAAGAAGACAGGAAGTACCGCCTGCTGTACGAGAACGGATCTCTGGAGGTGCGCGGCATGAGTCTGGTACCGAATGTGATCGAGACGACGTCAAAAGGGGAACGCAGTTACGACCTCTTTTCACGCCTGCTGAAAGACAGAATTATCTTTTTGGGCGAAGAAGTAAACGATGAGACGGCCAGGCTGGCGGTGGCACAGATGCTGTTTCTGGAGGCCGAGGATCCATCGAAGGACATTTCTTTCTATATTAACAGTCCCGGCGGTTCCATAACGGCCGGTCTGGCAATATATGATACGATGCGTTATATCCGGTGTGACGTATCGACAATCTGTATCGGGCTGGCAGCCAGTTTCGGCGCATTTTTGCTGGCCGGAGGTACGAAGGGAAAACGGTTTGCGCTTCCCAATGCTGAGATTATGATACACCAGCCGGCCGTGGAGAAGATCGGAGGAAAAGCGACGGACATCCAGATCTATTCCGAGAAGCTTCAACGGGATAAGAGAAGGCTGAACCGGATTCTGGCGGAAAATACGGGGAGAACAGAGGAGGAGATATGGCGGGATACGGAGCGGGATCACTTCATGAGTGCAGAAGAGGCAAAGGCGTATGGAATCATTGATACGGTGATGCAAAAGAGAGGCTGACGCAATAGAGAGGATAAAACAAAAGGGGCTGCCGCCCGGATGATTGAACAATCATTGGTGCGGCAGCCCCTTATTTGGTGATGCGGTCTGATGAAACTTAATAGCCTGCACTCAGTGCAGCAGCCAGGCCTGCGCCGACTACAGCGTATAAGACAAGTGACAGCACGATACCTATTGCCATAACGATCAGTCCGGCGCGGCAGAAATTCTTCCTGTTCTCATTTCCATTGCCAAATGCCCAGACAAAATACATGATTACATTGACACATGGGATAGCCAGAACGATTAACGTGATCAGCCATTCCCCCATGGTCATGACAGCCTTATTAGGGTCTGTCATCATTGTGTTGTTTTCCATACTCAGTACCTCCTGTAATTTATGACAGCTATCGTTAAAATTATATCATATAATGCCGAAATTTGTCTATTCCTTTTATTCGACAGACCGGGGGAGGGAAACGGCGCTTCATGCGGAACGTGGGCAGATACGGGATTTCAGGGCTGTAAAAAGCAGGTGCAGCAGGTTCTGGGGCTCATAGATCATGGGCGGGCGGTTGGGAAACCAATATTTCATGCGGATGAGGTAAAAAACCACCATAAGGAAGATGCAGACGGCTATGCAGGCGGAAAACAGGCGCGCTTTTCTTTCAAGGATGTAATGTTCATACAAAAATAAAAGTCCTCCGGCCAGCAGCGGCAGGAGAAATGGGTTGGACAGAAGGCTGCCGCGGAAATCCCCTTTTAACAGCAGAACTGCGGCTCGTGTAAGGCCGCATCCGGGGCATGGAATTCCCAGTAAAAGCCGGGCAGGGCATACTTTTCCGGTGACGGCAGTCATGATGCACAGAAAAAGGGCACAAAGAAATATTCCTGGCAGACTGTGTCCGGCATCAGAAATCAGATGTTTCATTTTAGATTTAGTAAAAAACGGGCTGTGTTTCTTTTTCATGATTTTACATATCCTCTGAGACGGTTGTATGAAGCTGCAGATTTCATTATAAGGCAGCGCTGCAGCTTTTACAAGCTTGTGCCGTGAATACAGGTTTGATATAATAAAGCTGTTTGAAAAGCAAAATTATGATAGACTGGTGGGTATGCCTATGATTAAAAAAACACAGATTGTAGTTCTGTCCTTTCTCTGTGCCGCGCTTGCAGGCTGTGGAAGCAGCAGGCCGTCGGCGGAGAAAGAGACTTCTTCTTTCACAATCGTAACTGCCACAGATCTGCATTATTTATCGCCGGAGCTTACCGACTACGGAACCGGTTTTATGAGAATGGCTGCCAACGGAGACGGAAAGCTGGTCCAGTATGCTCCGGAGATCGTAGACGCCTTTGTGACGGATATGGCAAAGCTTCGCCCGGATGCGGTAATCTTAAGCGGTGATCTCAGCTTTAACGGAGAGAAGGCGAGCCATGAGGAACTGGCAGAAAAACTGTCCTGTCTTCAGGAACAGGGGATCCCGGTCCTTGTGCTGCCGGGAAATCATGATATCAGCTATCCCTTTGCCGCCAGTTTTGAGGCAGAGACGGTAACAAGGACGGAGCGGGTGAACGGCGTGGAATTCCGCGATCTTTATAAACAGCTTGGTTACCGGGATGCGGCGGAAACGGATGGAGATTCCCTCAGCTTTCTGTATCAGCTGTCGGAACGGGTCTGGATTCTGCTGCTTGATGCCAATACGGAGGATGCACCCGGGCATATAAAGGATTCTACGCTTCAGTGGGCAGAGCGGCAGATGGAACGCGCGGAGGAGGCAGGTGCAGCCGTGATCACGGTGACCCATCAGAATGTTCTGGCACAGAATAAGCTTTTGTCTCGGGGATTCCTGTTGGACAATCACGAGGAGCTGGAGCGCCTTCTGAAAGGCCATGGGGTGGTTCTAAACGTAAGCGGCCATGTCCATATCCAGCATATTGCGGAGAACGGAGGGCTCTATGACATTGCAACCGGCTCCCTTACCGTGGCCCCGAACCGGTATGGTGTTTTAACCGTTGGTTCAGATGGAAGCACATCGTATGAAACCCGGAAGGTGCATGTCGGGCGATGGGATCGGGAAAAAACCGGTATTGCCGGGGATTTTGAGAATTTCGAAGAACTGTCCCAGGCGTATTTTGACGAGTGCACGCGAAAAAAGATGAAGAAGGAGCTGGAAGCACTGAGTGTATCAGAGGAAGAGCGGGCGCAGATGACGGAACTGGCCGTGGAGATGAACCGGAATTACTTTGCCGGTATGACAAAGCCGGAAAAGGAAATTGCAGATACACCCGGCTGGAAGCTTTGGAAAGAAAAGGGAGCAGAGCTCTTTTTCGGCAGCTATATGGATTCCATGATGGAAGATGCGGGACATGATGAAAACCGGTTATTACTGCCTCCAAAAAGTGATGCAGGGAACCGGTGAGGATAAGGAACGGAGGCTTTTTGATGGATAAGAAAAATATAAGAATTCTGGTCAGCGCCTGTCTGCTGGGCGTAAACTGCCGTTATGACGGAAAGAACGGCCGGCGTGATGAGGTGCTGGAGCTGTTAAAAGAGTATGAGCTGATTCCGGTTTGTCCGGAGCAGATGGGAGGGCTGGGGACCCCCAGGGAACCAGCCGAATGCCGGCGGGACGGCGGGCAGGTCCGCGTGATGAACCGGAAGGGCTGCGATGTCACGGAATATTTCGAACAAGGAGGGGAGGAAGCCCTTAAGATCGCGAAGCTGTATGGCTGCCGGTACGCCATTTTAAAGGAACGCAGCCCCTCCTGCGGCAGCGGGGTGATCTACGATGGCACCTTTTCCGGCGTAAAGACTGCCGGAGACGGGGTGACGGCGCGGCTTCTTAAGAAGCATGGGATTAAAGTAGCGGGAGAAAGCGGTATTTCAAGCTTGATATCGGAAATCAGCAGTGATATGATGGATGGCAGCATCAATATTACACAGCTGAATCGTAATCAAATGACAGAGGAGTGACAGAAATATGAAAACTAATGTAACGAGAGACCAGGCGCTTTCCCTTCTTATGAAATACAATAAGGAGTCCTTCCATATCCTTCACGGACTTACGGTGGAAGGCACCATGCGCTGGTACGCCAGGGAACTGGGATACGGGGAAGATGAGGATTTCTGGGGAATTGCCGGACTCCTTCACGATGTGGATTTTGAAAACTACCCGGAGGAGCACTGCAGAAAGGCGCCGGAACTTCTGGCAGAGGTCCAGGCAGAACCGGAGCTTGTTCACGCGGTTGTGAGCCACGGTTACGGACTCGTCTCCGATGTGGAACCGGAGCATGAGATGGAGAAGGTACTGTTCGCGTCAGACGAACTCACAGGCCTGATCGGAGCCGCCGCCAGAATGCGTCCGTCAAAGAGCGTGATGGATATGGAGGTCTCCAGTTTAAAGAAGAAATATAAGGATAAACGGTTCGCGGCCGGCTGTTCCCGTGATGTGATTGCACAGGGGGCCGAGAGGCTCGGCTGGACGCTGGAGGAGCTGTTTGAAAAGACGATCGGGGCCATGCGCTCCTGCGAGGCTTCTGTCAACGATGAGATGGAAAAACTGGGCGCTCAGTAGCGCCTGAAAGAAGAGAAAAACCAGGAGAAAAGAGCGATGAAATCAGTTTCAGTGCTGAATTTTTCAGGAGTGTATGAAAGGCAAAGCTTCTATAAAGACAGGGACTGTGAATGGATTGACTGTTCGGATTTGTCCGGGGTCAACGGATTCTGTGATGAGACTTCCATGGAGGAGATTGATGCGCGGATCAGCGGGCTGGAAGGCTGGATTCATTTTATAGACGGAGGCAATTTCCACTACTTAAGCTATCTGCTGATGAAACATATCCGGGAGCCGTTTACTCTGGTGGTGTTCGATCATCATACGGATATGAAGCCGTCCATGTTCGCCGGACTTCTGTCCTGCGGCTGCTGGATCAAAGAGGCTCTGGACGCCCTGCCGTTCCTCAAAAATGTGGTTCTGATCGGTGTCGCGGATTCACTGGCAGATACCGCAGAACCGGACTATGCCGGCCGTGTGCGGATCATTTCGGAAAGCATGGCGGAGGAAGACGACACATGGCTGGGAATCCTTGAAGCGGAGGCATCGGAGGCCGTGTACCTGTCCATCGACAAGGACGCGTTCGGGCGGGAAGAAGTGGTGACAGACTGGGATCAGGGCACCATGACGCTGGAGCAGCTGGAGAGGGCGTACCGCATCCTGGACAGCCGCCGGATTCTGGGGGTGGATATCTGTGGAGAAGCGGATCGGGACGAATTTTTTTCAGGACAAATGTCCGTGTCAGACGAACAAAATGACGCGGCTAACAGACGAATTCTCCGGATGCTTCTGACCGATCAGAAGAAGCCGGCTGGAAGGATACAAAAGGGAGAGAGAGATGGAAGAAGCACCGATATTTTCGAAGACGGCCATCAGGCGGCTGATCCTGCCGCTGATCATTGAACAGTTTCTCGCCGTTTTAGTGGGAATGGCGGATACGATCATGGTGGCCGGAGTGGGAGAGACTGCAGTTTCGGGGATTTCCCTTGTGGATACACTCAATATTCTGCTGATTAACGTGTTTACAGCCATGGCTACCGGAGGCGCTGTCATAGCGGCACAGGAGCTGGGGGATGAAAACCGGGACGAGGCGCTGAAGGCCTCCAATCAGCTGATTTTTGTGGTTCTGATATTTTCATCGGTTTTAATGGTGTTGTCCTTACTGTTCAACTACCAGATTCTGCGGACGATATACGGAACGATCGAACCGTCCGTTATGAATTACGCCAGGACATACTACTATCTGACGGCACTGTCTTTCCCGTTTCTGGCGGTATATAACGGGTCGGCGGCCATCTGCCGTTCCATGGGGAATTCCGGGATATCCATGAAGGTCTCCATGCTGATGAACGCCATTAACATTGCGGGGAATGCAATTCTGATCTATGGCTTTCATCTGGAGGTGGCAGGGGCCGGAATCTCCACGCTGCTGTCACGGATCACTGCGGCGGTCATTCTGGTGTGGGTGATCCGCAATCCGAAGCTTCCGCTTCACATCGATAAGAACTTTCATCTGGGCTTTCATCCGGCTGTTATCCGGCGGATCATGGGGATCGGGGTTCCCATGGGAGTGGAAAACGGTCTCTTTCAGGGCGGTAAGCTTCTCGTGGCGGGGCTGGTCTCCAGCTTTGGTACGACATCCATTGCCGCCAATGCGGTGGCGGGTACCATCTGCTCCTTTCAGGTGATTCCCGGCAGCGCCATTTCTCTGGCCATGATCACGGTGGTAGGGCAGGCCGTGGGTGCAAAGCGGTACCGGGAGGCGAAACGGTATGCGAAGAACTTTATTTTTCTCATTATGGGAGCCCATTTTCTCATCTGTTTTCCGATGCTGGTATTTCTGCCGCATATCATCGGCCTCTATCACGTATCGGAGCAGACGGCAGAGCTGGCGAGAATCATCTGCACGCTTCATGGGTTATGCTGTGTGCTGATCTGGGCGCCTTCCTTTGCACTGCCCAATGCGCTGCGTGCGGCAGATGATGTAACATTTGCCATGTGCATCACCATTATGTCCATGCTTCTGTGCAGGATCGCCATGAGCTTCGTTCTGGGCCGGTACCTCGGCATGGGGCTGATCGGAGTCTGGATTGCCATGGTTCTGGACTGGGCTGTGAGGGGCGTTGTCTACGCCGGGCGCATGGCGTCAGGCGGCTGGCTGAAGCAGCATAAACGGCTGGCGGCCCGTCAGGAGGAGGAAAAAGCCGTTTTACAAAATACTTGACAGCTTCCTGCAAGTACGATATTATTTCCGTTAAATAAAATTGATTTTATGGATATGTGACAGAGGAGAAAGAAGACATGAAAAAGGTTGTGAAATTCGGCGGCAGTTCTCTGGCCAGTGCAAGACAGTTTAAGAAGGTTGGGGACATCATACGATCCGATAAGAGCAGACGCTATGTGGTACCGTCAGCGCCGGGCAAGAGAAACGACAAGGACGAAAAGGTTACGGATATGCTGTATCAGTGCTACGATGCGGCGGCAGAGGGAAAAAGCTACAAAAAGATTCTGGAGAAGATTAAGAGCCGCTACGTAGAGATTATCGACGGGCTGGATTTAAATTTAAATCTGGATCATGAATTCGAGACCATTGAGGAAAATTTCTTAAAGAAGGCCGGCCGTGATTACGCGGCATCCAGAGGAGAGTACTTAAACGGCATTGTCATGGCCAGCTATTTAGGCTACGAGTTCATTGATGCGGCTGAGGTCATCTTTTTCGACGAAGACGGCAGCTTCGAGGCGGAAACTACCAACCGTGAGCTGGGAGAACGCTTAGAACACGTGGAACGCGCGGTGATTCCGGGATTCTACGGAGCCACTCACGACGGCAGTATCCGTACTTTCTCCAGAGGCGGATCCGATGTCACCGGTTCCATTGTGGCAAAAGCCATTCATGCCGACATGTATGAAAACTGGACCGATGTCTCCGGTTTCCTCGTAGCTGATCCCCGCATCATCGCTGATCCCGAGGTTATTGAGACGATTACATACAGGGAGCTTCGCGAGCTGGCCTATATGGGAGCCAGTGTCCTGCACGAGGACGCCATCTTCCCGGTCAGAAAAGAGGGAATTCCGATTAATATCCGCAACACCAACAGGCCGGAGGAGAAGGGCACTCTGATCGTGGAGAGCACCTGCCGTAAGCCGCGCTATACCATAACGGGAGTTGCCGGCAAGAAGGGCTTCTGCTCCATCAACATTGAGAAAGCCATGATGAACGCCGAGGTAGGGTTTGGCCGCAAGGTTCTGGAGGTATTTGAAAAATACGGCATCTCCTTCGAGCATATGCCGTCGGGAATCGATACCATGACCGTATTTGTCCATCAGTCTGAATTTGAGGAATACGAACAGTCCGTGATTGCGGGGATCCACCGTGCAGTCGAGCCGGATTATGTGGAACTGGAATCCGATCTGGCATTAATCGCCGTCGTGGGACGCGGCATGAAGGCTACGAGAGGTACGGCGGGAAGAATCTTCTCCGCGCTGGCCCACGCCCGCGTCAACGTGAAGATGATCGACCAGGGCTCCAGCGAGTTAAACATCATCATCGGCGTTAAGAATGCAGACTTTGAAGCGGCCATCAGGGCAATCTACGATATCTTCATCTCAACCGAAATTTAAGTATTCATATATCCGGAATATCCGGACAGAAAAACCGGTCCGCACGATGGCTTAAGCGCCTGTGCGGACCGGTTTTCTGTCGTCTTACATGGAATATTTAATCTTCCGGGACAAATACATCTTTTCCCATACCGCAGAGCGGACATACCCAATCCTCCGGAAGATCTTCAAAAGCTGTGCCTGGATCGATTCCGTTATCCGGATCTCCTGCCGCCGGATCATATATGTATCCGCATGGCTCACAAACGTATTTTTTCATAACAGTCACCTCTTTCTTTTGTGGATACCCTATTTTACCAGAAATGTAACTATTTTACAACCGGTACGGGGAAATATCCGGTTACATTCAGAAAATACTTTAGAATGCAGGAAATATGTGGTAAAATAGAACAAAAATATTATACATCAGGGAGGACTAAGATGCAGTATCGTAAGTTTGGAAAGACAGGAATTCAAGTGTCGGCACTGGGGTTTGGAACGATGAGATTGCCCATTCTTCATGACGAGACGGTGGATGAGGAACGCGCCATTGCCATGATCCGTCATGCCATCGATGAGGGCGTGAATTATATCGACACCGCTTATCCATACCACCAGGGAGAGAGCGAGAAGATCGTGGGAAAAGCGCTGGCTGACGGCTACAGGGAGAAAACGTATCTTGCAACCAAATGTCCTGTATGGAAGCTGGAAAAGGCGGAGGATTTTGAGACCCTGCTGGACGAGCAGCTGGAGAAGCTGAATACGGATCATATCGATTTTTATCTGCTTCACGCACTGAGCGGTGAACGCATGGAGGATAAGGTAAAACCATTCGAACTGGTGAAACGGATGGAAAAAGCAAGAGAGGCTGGAAAAATCCGTTATCTTGGATTTTCCTTCCATGATTCATATGAGGTGTTTCAGGATATCATAGATTATTATGATGGATGGGATTTCTGCCAGATTCAGTATAATTACGTTGACATTGATCATCAGGCAGGAAGAAAAGGATTAAAGTACGCCGCTTCCAAAGGTCTTGGAGTTGTGATCATGGAGCCTTTACTGGGCGGCAGGCTGGCCAATCCGGCGCCCCATCTGAAAAAGGTATTTCCGGAGGATAAGTCTCCTGTGGAATATGCGCTGGATTTCCTTTGGGACCAGCCGGAGGTCAGTCTGCTGCTCAGCGGAATGAGCGATGAAAAGCAGGTGGAGGAGAATCTGGAGTATGCGAAAAGAAGCAGCGTGGGTATGGCTGCGGAGCGGGACAAAGAAGTGGTGAAGGAAGCAAAACGCGTCTTTGATTCCATGGCTTTAGTGGGCTGTACCGGCTGCAGATACTGTATGCCGTGTCCTTTTGGACTGGATATTCCGCAGATATTCTCCCTGTACAACATGACGGCCGCCCATCGGGAAGAAGAGGCAAAGGAGGCGTACGCTGCGCTGGAAAAGAAGGCCGGTGACTGCCGCTCCTGCCATCACTGTGAGAAGGAATGTCCGCAGATGATAAAGGTGAGTGAGGTTATGAAGGATATTGCAAAGGTATTCGAAAAGACGGAAGCTTAAGTGAGGCCGTAAAAGAAGCATCCGGGGTATTTAAGAAAACAGAAGCTTAAGAGGTGAAGTCTCCGGCGGCTGGATAAGATGGATTGAAGGAGGAACGGGTTATGCTGGAAAAAATTGATTTATCAAAGAAAATGGATAAAGATACGTATAAGCAGGTCATCGGAGAGCAGAGCGAAAGACTGGGCCTTTTACAGCGGGAACTGAGAACGGCGGGAATTCCCGTCATGATTGTGTTCGAAGGCATGGGTGCAGCCGGAAAAGGAACGCAGATCAACCGGCTGATCCAGGCGCTGGATCCCAGAGGATTCGAGGTCTTTGCCAACAGCAAGGCTACCGAGGAAGAACAGCTGCGCCCGTTCCTGTGGAGATTCTGGACCAAGACGCCGGCCGACGGCCGGATCGCCATCTTTGACCGCAGCTGGTACCGTCAGGTGACGATTGAGCGGTTTGACGGTCAGATCAGGGAGAAGAATCTGCCGGAGGCGTTTCAGGATATCCTGTCGTTCGAGCGCCAGCTGGATGACGGCGGAATGGTAATTATCAAGCTGTTCCTCTATATTTCCCAGGAAGAGCAGAAGAAACGCTTCAAAAAGCTGGAGGATTCTAAGGAGACGTCCTGGCGTGTGACAAAGGATGACTGGAGGAGAAATAAGGAATACAGCCGTTATCTGGAGATCAACGAGGAGATGCTTCAAAAGACCGACACGGAGCGCGCGCCTTGGTCTATCATTGAGGCGACAGACAAGGATTACGCCGCGGCTAAGATCATGACGCTTGTGGCGGACCGTTTCGAGGCGGCTTTGAGAGAAAAAGAGGCTCCGAAGCCGGAAACACCTAAAAATCCTTTGGTGAAGGAAGACAAGTATTTAAACGGTGTGCTTTCGGGTGTGGATCTGACAAAGACTCTGACAAAAGAAGAGTATAAAAAGGAGATCGACCGCCTTCAGAAGCGTCTGGAGTTTCTGCACAGCGAGATTTACCGCCTGAGAATTCCGGTGGTCCTGGGATTTGAGGGCTGGGATGCAGGCGGAAAGGGCGGTGCCATCAAACGGCTCACCAGCCATTTGGATCCCCGGGGATACCGTGTAAATCCGACCGCCTCCCCGAATGATATCGAGAAGGTGCACCATTATCTCTGGCGGTTCTGGAACAACGTTCCGAAGGCGGGCCATATCGCCATCTTTGACCGGACGTGGTACGGACGCGTTATGGTGGAACGGATCGAGGGGTTCTGCTCGGAGGCGGACTGGAAGAGGGCTTATCAGGAGATCAATGAGATGGAGGCCCACATGGCAAATGCCGGAGCCGTAGTCATAAAGTTCTGGCTCCATATCGACAAGGACGAGCAGGAACGCCGTTTTAAGGAACGCCAGGAGAATCCGGCGAAGCAGTGGAAGATTACGGATGAGGACTGGAGAAACCGGGAAAAGTGGGATGAGTACGAGACCGCTGTCAACGAGATGCTGGTGCGTACCTCCACAACGTACGCACCGTGGGTCGTGGTGGAAGGCAACAGCAAGTATTATGCCCGGGTGAAGGTTTTAAGGACGGTGGTTGACGCCCTGGAGGAACGGGTTAAACAGTGCGGCAGGAAATAGCCGCAGATTACAGGGCGTATACTATAACGTCAGCAGTTACAGTTCACTCCCCGCCAGGGGTGCCGCAGTCCGGATCGGCCGGGCCGGTCTCCTCAGTCTTTCCAGTTCCGGTTTCGGGCATAAGAAGTTCTAAATGTGCAGAATTTTTCTAAAAGCCAGGGGAAATGCCCAAACTCGCTGTCGCTCAAACAGGTGGACATTTCCCCTGAACGAAAAATTTTGCGCATTAAGAACTTCTAATCCCCTGCAAAGTCACAGGAAAGACTGAGGAGACCGGCCCGGCCGATCCGGACTGCGGCGCCCCTGGCGGGGAGTGAACTGTAACTGTCAGCAGTCATAATCCTGTGAAATAAAAGGGAACACTTGTGTTTTCCTGCCTTTTAGTGTAAATTAATAGAGAGCAGGAGGCAGAAGATGAAAACAGTAATCATTGTGGGCGGCGGCGCTGCGGGGATGCTGGCAGGAATTGCAGCAGCCAGGAATGGCGGCACCGTCCATATTTTTGAAAAAAATGAAAAGCTGGGGAAAAAGGTCTTTATCACGGGCAAGGGGCGCTGCAATGTGACCAATGCCTGTGACACAGAGGATCTGTTCCGGAATGTGGTGACTAATTCCAAATTCCTTTACAGCAGCTTTTATGGATTTAATAATTTTGATATGATGGCACTCCTGGAAGAGGCGGGCTGCCCGCTGAAGACAGAGAGGGGCAATCGGGTGTTTCCCGTGTCGGACAAGTCCTCGGATGTGATTAAGGCGCTGTCCAAAACGCTGGAGAGACTGGGCGCAGAGGTCCATCTGCATTCCGAGGTCAGGGATCTGCTGATGGAAGAAGGCCGGTGCCGCGGGATTCTGTTGAAAAAGGGCGGCGCAGAGACTAAGGTGTACGGGGATGCGGTGATTGTGGCCTGCGGAGGTCTGTCGTATCCGTCTACGGGATCTACCGGGGACGGATACCGGTTCGCCAGAGAGGCTGGCCACACGGTGACGGAGCTGTCGCCGGCCCTGGTGCCGTTTGTGGTGAAGGAACCTGTGGTGAAGGAACTGCAGGGGCTTTCCCTTAAGAATATCGAGGCGGCGGTGATGCGCGGAAAAAAGGTGATCTACCGGGAGTTCGGAGAGATGCTTTTCACCCATTACGGAGTCAGCGGCCCGGTGCTCTTAAGCGCCAGCAGCCATGCGGTGAAGGAACTGAAGAAAGGGCCGCTTTCTCTCGTCATCGACTTGAAACCCGCACTGTCGGAGGAACAGCTGGATGCGCGGCTGCTCCGTGAATTTGAGGGGATGATCAACAAGCAGTTTAAGAACTCGCTGGTGAACCTTTTCCCATCCAGGCTGGTTCCGGTTATGGTAGAACGGAGCGGAATCCTGCCGGAAAAGAAGGTGAATGAAATCACCAGGGAGGAACGGAAGCAGATCATAAGCGCCACAAAGTCGTTTACACTGACGATTACAGGGCTTCGCGATTACAACGAGGCCATCATTACGCAGGGCGGCATTTCCGTGAAAGAGGTGAATCCCTCGACCATGGAGTCAAAGCTGGTTCCCGGGCTTTACTTTGCCGGGGAGGTGCTTGATTTGGATGCGGTGACAGGAGGCTTCAACCTCCAGATCGCATGGTCCACTGCCTGGACGGCCGGGAGCGAGGCCGCGGCAGGGGAAAAGAGATAACGGGGCACACCCCTTAAGATGAAAGGAGAGGCAACTATGTCGAAGAGTTACAACATCGCGATCGACGGCCCGGCGGGAGCAGGAAAGAGTACCATTGCCAGAGCAGTTTCCGCAAAGCTGGGGTTTGTCTATGTGGATACCGGTGCCATGTACCGGGCTATGGCGCTGTATTTCATACGAAGAGGAATCCGGCCGGATGAGGAAGAAACGGTCTCGGAGGCTGTAAAAGAGGTGGGCGTCACCATTTCCTACGAGGACGGAGCCCAGCAGGTGATATTAAACGGAGAAAATGTGTCCGGCCTGATCCGGACAGAGGCGGTCAGCCAGATGGCCTCCGCATCGTCTGTCTATTTACCGGTCCGCGAGAAGCTGGTGGAGTTGCAGAAGGAACTGGCCAGAAATGAGAATGTGATCATGGACGGCAGGGATATCGGAACGTGCGTGCTTCCGGAGGCGGATCTAAAGATCTATCTGACGGCAAGTACGGCGGTGCGGGCAAAACGCCGCTATGACGAGCTGACTGAAAAGGGCGAGCCCTGCAGTTTAGAGGAGATCGAAAAGGAGATCGAGGAGAGAGATTACCGCGATATGCACAGAGAAAACTCCCCGCTTAAGCAGGCGGAGGATGCGGTTTTAGTTGATACCTCCGATTTAACGATTGACGAGGTAATCGGCGAGATACTTAAGCTGGCGGCAGAAAAAGGGATCGGCCAGAAGAATTAAGGAGACAAAACGTTATGGAAGTGATTGTTGCTAAGACCGCGGGCTTCTGTTTCGGCGTTAAACGCGCCGTGGATAAGGTTTATGAACAGATCAGGCACGCGGGGAAACCGATTTATACCTACGGGCCGATCATCCACAACGAAGAGGTGGTAAAGGATTTGGAGGAAAAGGGCGTACGGGTCATCGAATCCGAGGAGGAGCTGAAAGAACTCCGCGAGGGAATCGTCATCATCCGTTCCCATGGTGTGGGAAAGCATGTATACGATATTCTGGAAGCAAACGGAATCGAGATTGTGGACGCCACCTGCCCGTTTGTGAAGAAGATTCATAAGATCGCACAGGAACAGAATCAGGCGGGAAGCCGTCTGATCATCATTGGAAATGAATCGCATCCGGAGGTGCAGGGTATTAAAGGCTGGGGAAATGATCATACTTTAGTGGTGGAAACACCCGACCAAGTGGACAATTTGCCGCTTTCAGAGGGTGAAAAGCTGTGTATCGTGTCCCAGACGACATTTAATTACAAGAAATTTCAAGATTTAGTTGAAAAATTTTCTAAAACGCGTTATGATATACTTGTTTTAAATACGATTTGCAATGCAACACAGGAGAGACAGGTGGAAGCAAGACGGATAGCTTCAGAAGTGGACGCCATGATCGTGGTTGGTGGGAAGACGAGTTCCAATACCCAGAAGCTGTACGAGATATGCCAAAAGGAATGTAAGAACACTTACTATATCCAGACACTAGGTGATTTAGATCCTGAATGTGTAAGTTCTGTGCGCAGCGTAGGTATTACAGCCGGGGCTTCAACCCCGAATCATATTATCGAGGAGGTTCATACTAATGTCAGAGTTAAGTTTTGAACAAATGTTAGAGGAATCATTAAAAACAATACGTACAGGAGAGATCGTCACAGGTAAAGTCATCGACGTCAAAGAAGATGAAATCGTCTTGAATATAGGTTACAAGTCCGACGGCATCATCCCGCGTAATGAGTACACGGATGACCAGAATTTAGATCTCACGACTGTTGTATCTGTTGGCAATGAGATGGAAGCAAAAGTCATTAAGGTAAACGATGGCGAGGGCCAGGTTGCGTTATCTTACAAGAGACTGGCAGCTGACAGAGGAAACAAGAGACTGGAAGAAGCGTTTGAGAACCATGAAGTTCTTACCGCAAAAGTTGCTGCTGTTCTTGACGGCGGTTTAAGCGTGGTAGTGGAAGGCGCCAGAGTCTTCATTCCGGCAAGCCTGGTATCCGACACATACGAGAAGGATTTATCCAAGTATGCAGACCAGGAGATCGAATTCGTAATTACCGAGTTCAATCCTAAGAGAAGAAGAATTATCGGTGACAGAAAGCAGCTTATGGTTGCCAGAAGAGCCGAGATGCAGAAAGAATTATTTGAGAGAATCCATCCGGGAGATGTCGTAGAAGGAACGATTAAGAACGTAACCGATTTCGGTGCATTCATCGACCTTGGCGGCGCCGATGGTTTACTTCATATTTCCGAGATGAGCTGGGGAAGAGTAGAAAGCCCGAAGAAGGTTTTCAAAGCCGGCGAGAAGATGAGAGTCTTAATCAAGGATATTAACGGCGATAAGATCGCATTAAGCTTAAAGTTCCCGGAGACCAATCCGTGGAAGGATGCCGCTGTGAAGTATGCGGCAGGCAATGTAGTTGTTGGCAGAGTGGCACGTATGACTGATTTCGGCGCTTTCGTTGAGCTGGAGCCAGGCGTAGATGCACTGCTTCATGTATCTCAGATTTCCAGAGATCATGTAGATAAGCCGTCTGATGTATTATCCATCGGCCAGGAGATCGAGGCTAAGGTTGTTGACTTTAATGAAGATGACAGAAAGATCAGCCTGAGCATGAAGGCTCTTCAGATGCAGGATATGGCCCAGGTGGATGAGGATGCACCGGTTTATTCTGACGAGGAATAAGAAACGCGATTATATAATACAAAGTTACGCCGCCCCGCACAGGAACGTTATACAGTCCTGTGTGAGGGCGGCGTTATTTTGTTTTCCCTTTGCTGTAAGCTGAAATTAATACATAAAACAATGGTAAAAAATACTTGAAAATAAGATGAAATCAGAGTATACTAAACATATTCAGGCAGATATCTTCTGCTTCATTGGGGATACACATCTGTGTAATTCTAACCGGTTTATTTATTGGTGGCAAACTGTTCTCAGAACAGTGCGCTGCGAAACCAGTCATGGCCGTATCGGCCATTCATTCATAGCTGAAAGGCAGAAATCCAGGGAGGGAATGCATATGGCACAGGTAAAATCAAATAAGATGCTGACAAGCCAGAAAAAGCAGGAAAGAAAAGGAGGGAAGGAGCGGGAGACATTAAACATACCGACCGGAATAATGCCATTTCCGCTGGAGGAAAGAAGCAGAGAACAGGTGTTAAGTATGCTGAAGAGCAATCCGGAAATATGGGGTGAATTTCAACTCCTGACGAGGGAATTCCGGGAAGAGCTAATCGGCTTTTCCATGGGAAGCCGGGGGTTGAAGATCAGCTATGATCCCTTCTTCAAACTGATTTTTAATCCGGATGTACACAGTGATCGTTTATCTGCCATGCTTTCCTGCATTATGAAGCAGAGAGTGACAGTGAAGCAGGTCTTATCCCCGGAATCCAACCGGATTTCTGCGGAAGGTTCTCTGCTGATTATGGATGTTCTGGCTGAACTTGAGAGCGGAGAATTAGTAAATATTGAAATTCAGCGCATTGGCTACGCTTTTCCGGGAGAGCGTGCCGCCTGTTATTCCTCGGACCTGATGCTTCGGCAGTACAGCCGGATAAAAAGCAGAAAAGAAAGGGGATCTACTTATAAAAAACTTTGGAATGTGTATACCATTGTTTTGATTGAAAACAGCGGCGCAGAATTTCACAAAATCCCCGGGCAGTATATCCACTGTTCCAGTCAGGTGTTTGATACGGGACTGGAGCTTAATTTACTGCAAAAATATATCTTTGTAGCTCTTGATGTTTTCAGGGAAATCACTTACAATTTAGGTGAAGAAATAGAAGCCTGGCTTCTCTTTTTAAGTTCCGACAGGCCGGAGGATATTATGCGGATCATAGAGCGATACCCGGATTTCCGTGAAATTTACGAAGAGATGGCTCAATTTCAGGTAAAACCAGAGGAGTTGGTGGGCATGTATTCAAAAGCATTGGAGATTTTGGACAGAAATACGGTGCAGTATATGATTGAGGAACAGAAACAGGAAATTGAAGGACAGAAGCAGGAGATCGAGGAACAGAAGCAGGAAATTGAGGGACAGAAGCAGGAGATCGAGAAACGGAAGCAGGAGATCGAGGATCGGAAGCAGGAGATCGAGAAACGGAAACAGGAGATTGAGGGACAGAAGCAGGAGATTGAGGCACAGAAGCAGGAGATTAAAGAGCAGAAACAAGAGATAGAGGAACGAAAACGGGAGATCGAGGAACAAAAACAGGAAATTGAACGTTTAAAAAAGCTTTTGGAACAAAGATAAGAGAGTACCCGGAAAGGCAGGCCAACGGATGCAGTGCATGGTCTGCTTTTTCTGTCGAATTCAGTTGAGGACTGTCCGGGGAAAGTGATAAAGGAGAAGAGATGGATTCCAGCCATGAGATGATTATACCGAATGATAATCTGCCGTTTAAGCTGTTTCTCTTTGAGGGCGGAGAGGGAAAGTATAAGAGGGCCAGCCACTGGCACCGGTCGATCGAGATTTTTCTTGTTATGAAGGGAGAAATCGATTTTTATCTCGGGGAGAGGCATTTTTCGATCGGTGAAAAGAATTTTATTATTGTAAATTCCAACGAAGTCCATTCGATTGACGCCCCGCTTCCCAACCGGACGCTGGTTCTTCAAATTCCGGTGCAGACGTTTGAAGTATATTTGCAGGAACAGCCGTACCTCTCATTTTCCAGAAGATCGGGAGAGCAGAATGAAAAGCTGATGGGGCTTGTGATGGAGATGTACCGGACATATGAGAACAAGGCGTATGCATGGGAGCTGAAGGTGAGCGGGCTGTTTGAATTTGTAAAGTATCTGCTTCTGACGGAGTTTAAGGATCAGGCGCAGGCGCCGGATATTATCCGGCAGAAGATCCATTTGGAGAAGCTGTCGGAGATCACAGAGTACATGAAAAATCATTACGACGAACCTCTCTCTCTGGAGAAGGTGGCGGACCGCTTCGGTTTTTCTCCCACGTATCTGTCCAGAATTTTTAAACGGTATGCCAATATCAGCTACCGCGATTATCTGCAGGATTTAAGGGTGGAATATGCGGTGAAGGAGATGGTGCATACGGACCACGAGCTGGGGGATATTGCGGTGAATCACGGGTTTGCAGACAGCAGGGCGTTTGCGAAGGCATTTGCAAAAAGATATGGCTGTCTGCCCAGTGAATACAGAAAAAAACTGAAGGAGGAGCGCGGGGAGAGTTCTGAGGGAAAACGATAGGGAGATTTGAAAAAAGAGCAAGAAAGTGCTATTATGTGGTCAAGTTCCTGCTCACGTAATCCGGTGAAAAACGGTATAATGAAGCTATGGCAAATTGCGTGAAACAGGTAAGGAGGCAGCGAATGGAATATTTGATAGGTATTGATGTGGGGACGTCGGCAACGAAGACCGTGCTGTTCGATAAAAAAGGCAATATTATAGCGTCGGCTTCGAGGGAGTATCCGCTGTATCAGCCTCATAACGGCTGGGCGGAGCAGAAGCCGGAGGACTGGCGGGATGCGGTGATTGCCACCGTGGAAGAAGTAGTGAAAAGAGCCGGCGCTGAGAAGGACGAGGTAAAGGGTGTCGGTATCTCGGGTCAGATGCACGGACTCGTCATGCTTGATGAAGATGGGGAAGTGATCCGCCCCTCCATTATCTGGTGTGACCAGAGGACCGGGGAAGAAGTGGAAGAAATGCTTAAAATCATGCCGCGGGAGCGCTGGATTGAGATTACGGCCAATCCGCCTCTGACTGGCTGGACGGCGGCAAAGATCTTATGGGTGAGAAATCACGAGCCGGAAAATTATGAGCGTTGTAAACACATCCTGCTTCCCAAGGATTATATCCGTTACATACTGACCGGTGTGTTTGCAACGGAGGTGTCGGATGCCAGCGGCATGCAGCTCCTCGATGTGCCGAATCGCTGCTGGTCAGACGAGGTGCTGGAAAAGCTGAATATTGATAAGAGCCTTCTCGGCAAAGTCTATGAGTCCTGTGAGGTTACGGGAACGGTTCTGCCGGATATTGCGGAGAAAACGGGACTTTCCACCGGGACAAAGGTAGTGGGAGGCGCGGGTGATAATGCGGCTGCGGCTGTCGGTACCGGAGTGGTAAAGGATGGGACGGCATTTACTACGATTGGAACGTCAGGAGTCGTGTTTGCTCACAGCAGTCAGGTGACGATCGATCCCCTGGGACGTGTTCACACGTGCTGCGCAGCAGTTCCGGGGACGTGGCATGTTATGGGCGTTACGCAGGCAGCCGGTCTCTCCTTAAAGTGGTTTAAAGATAATTTCTGCCAGGATTATGTGGAAGAGGCTGAGAGAGAGGGCGTGGATGTCTATGACCTGATCAACCGTGATATTGCACAGATACCGGTCGGCAGTGATAAGCTGATTTATCTTCCCTATCTGATGGGAGAGAGGACACCCCATCTGGATCCGGACTGCCGCGGCGTGTTCTTCGGACTCTCTGCGATTCATACGAAGGCACATATGCTGCGCGCCGTGATGGAGGGGGTCTCCTATTCGCTGTCTGACTGCAATGACATCTTAAAGGAGATGGGCATCGACGTTGACAGCATGATGGCCTGCGGCGGCGGCGGTAAGAGTCCTGTCTGGAGACAGATGCTGGCAGATCTGTATGACTGCGGCGTGAATACGGTGAGACAGACGGAGGGACCGGCGCTCGGTGTAGCGATTCTGGCGGGAGTCGGATGCGGGATCTATGAAAGCGTGGAGGCGGCCTGTGATGAACTGATTACTGAGGCGCAGAGCACAGATGCTGATCAGGATGCAGCCGGCAAATACAAGAAATACCACGAACTTTACAAAGAGCTTTACGGGGACTTGAAGGACAGCTATAAAAAGCTTGCGGCATTATAAGAAGAGGAGGACGCGTGAAATGGGAATGCAGATCAAGGACATTTCAGACAAAGCATTTTCGGCTTATGGAAAGGTGATTACCGGTGTAGACACAGAGGGGATTTTAAAAGAGATGGAGAGGACTCCCCTCCCGGACGATGTGATCTACGTACCGTCAGTTCCGGAACTGGAAGCACTTCCCGAGGCGGAGATCATCAAAAATAATGTGTATGGGGAACTTCCGATTCAGATCGGTTACTGCAACGGACACAACAAGAAATTAAACGCCGTGGAATACCACAGAAACTCCGAGATTAATATTGCGGTGACGGATTTAATCCTGATCATCGGAAAGCAACAGGATATTGAGGCAGATTACACGTACGATACTTCTCTGATGGAAGCTTTTCTGGTGCCGGCGGGAACTGTAATTGAAGTCTACGGAACCACGCTTCACTACGCACCCTGTCACGTGGAAGACGGAGGCTTCCGGTGTGTGGTTGTCCTGCCAAAGGGAACCAACACGGATATGGAGCCGCTGGAGATCAAAAACAAAGAGGATGAGCTGCTCTTTGCAAGAAACAAGTGGCTGATCGGGCATGAAGAGGGCGGACTCCCTGAGAATGCGTATATCGGCCTGAAGGGCGAAAACCTCAGCATTTGAGATGGCTGCACAGGCAGACAGAGGAAAAAATAAATAGAAAGAATCAGGAGGAAGATACATATGAACAACATACCAGAAGTAAAAGTAGGAATTGTAGCGGTCAGCAGGGACTGTTTCCCGGAATCCTTATCCGTTAACAGAAGAAAGGCGCTCGTAGAGGCTTATGCAGCCAAATACGATGTGAAAAATATCTATGAATGTCCGGTCTGCATCGTGGAGAGCGAGATTCACATGGTACAGGCATTGGAGGACGTTAAGGCGGCAGGCTGTAATGCACTGGTCGTTTACCTTGGCAACTTTGGACCGGAAATTTCCGAGACGCTGCTTGCAAAGCATTTTGATGGACCGAGCATGTTCATCGCGGCAGCAGAGGAGAGCGGCGACAACTTAACACAGGGACGCGGTGATGCCTACTGCGGTATGTTAAATGCAAGCTATAACTTAAGGCTGCGGAATATTAAGGCATACATTCCGGAATACCCGGTAGGAACGGCAGAGGAATGCGCGGATATGATCGAAGAATTCCTTCCGATTGCCAGAACCCTGGTTGGATTATCCAGCTTAAAGATCATAAGCTTTGGGCCGCGTCCTCTTAATTTCCTGGCCTGCAACGCCCCGATCAAACAGCTTTACAATCTGGGTGTGGAGATTGAGGAGAACTCCGAGCTGGATTTATTTGAAGCGTTCAATAAACATGCAGATGATCCGAGAATCGCCGATGTGATGAAGGACATGGAGAAGGAACTGGGCGAAGGCAACTTAAAGCCGGAGATTTTACCAAAACTGGCTCAGTATGAGCTCACACTTCTTGACTGGGTCGAGGAACACAGGGGCTACCGCAAGTACGTTGCGATTGCAGGCAAATGCTGGCCGGCATTCCAGACACAGTTCGGCTTCGTTCCCTGCTATGTCAACAGCCGTCTGACCGGCATGGGAATTCCTGTATCCTGTGAAGTGGATATTTACGGCGCACTGAGTGAGTTTATCGGAACCTGCGTAAGCCAGGATGCGGTAACACTTTTAGATATTAACAATACAGTACCGGATGATATGTACGACGGCGACATCAAGGGCAAATTCAACTATACGCACAAGGATACTTTTATGGGATTCCACTGCGGCAATACATGCTCCAGAAAGCTTTCCGCATGTTCCATGAAGTATCAGATGATCATGGCGAGAGCGCTTCCTGAGGAGGTAACACAGGGGACGTTAGAGGGAGATATCCTTCCTGGAGACATCACCTTCTTCCGCTTACAGAGTACTGCGGATTGTCAGCTTCGCGCCTATGTTGCACAGGGGGAGGTTCTTCCGGTTGCCACACGTTCCTTCGGTTCCATCGGCGTCTTTGCAATTCCGGAGATGGGCAGATTCTACCGCCATGTTCTGATCGAGAAGAATTATCCGCACCACGGAGCAGTGGCGTTCGGCCATTTTGGAAAGGCATTATTTGAAGTGTTTAAATACCTTGGCGTGGAAGATATCGGATTCAACCAGCCGAAGGGCATGCTTTATCCGTCTGAGAATCCATTTGCATAATGGATCTTACCGGTTAAGGTGAGTAAAGGAAGACAGCAGGAGGACTGCGCAGTTGTAAGCGTGATCCTTCTGCTGTCTTTATATGTAATAGAACCAGGCGTCCGAAAACCGTGCGTCTGTATGAGTCCGGGCCTGTCAGATTCTCTGTTTTATCATCAGAGAGGATCTCTGCGGTGGAAAAACAGAAGGGTTTGTGTTATACTGAAACAAGTTCAGTTGAGACAGGAGGAAGCTTAGATGAAAGTCAGGAAAACAGTTTGGAACGGAAAAGAAGGATACCTTCTTCAGAATGAATCCATGGAAGTATTTGTGAATCCGGCGGATGGCATGAATATCTATCAGATCGACTGGGAAGGACGGCACATGATCGACTGGGAAGAGGCGCGGTACCAGAGGAAGGCAACGTACGGTGTGCCTGTTCTCTATCCGACGCCTAACCGCTCGGAGAATTTAAAGATTCAGGCGTATGGAAAACAGTATGACGCCAGGATGCACGGACTGGTGAAAAATCTTCCATTCCAGGTGAAGACGGCGGAAACAGATGGACAGGCGGCCCTGGTAACCGGTGTCCTGGAATGGAATGAGGAACAGCCGGACTTTGCGATGTTTCCGTTCCCAAGTACGTTAAGTATTACGGTGAAGGCACTGCCGGATGAGGTGGTCTGGAGCTATCAGGTGGACAACCGGGGAGAGGGAGAGCTTTCCTATGGCATTGCGATTCATCCCTATTTCTCTAAGCGGGAACAGGAAGTAAAGATTTCCGTTCCGGCCGCTTCCGTCATGGAGATGACAGAGGAGAAAATTCCTACCGGAAAGCTGATTCCGGCAGGGGAAACGGTACCGGATTTACGTACGCCTGTGCTGGTGGACGGCCTTTCCCTGGATCATGTGTATACAGACTGCCCGGCTGGAGCGTATGCGGAGATTTTCTATAAAGATTGTAAAGTAAAACTGGAAGCAACGGAAGAATTTGGCCATATTGTTGTATTTACGCCGGATGCGCCGTTTTTCTGCGTGGAAAACCAGTCCTGTTCAACCGACTGTTTTAACCTCTTTGCAAAGGGGTATGTCCGTGAGTCAGGGCTTCAGGCGGTTCATGCAGGGCAGAAAAAGTCCGGTGAAGTCCGGTTCGTATTCGAAAAACAGGATTAAGGTCCCCCGGGGGAATTGTAACTAAAAGGCAGCGGCGGGTGAACTCGGAGTGAAACCATGTAGTAATCGCAGACGACTTATGTTACAATAAAAACGAAGCGGGGATCCCTGAAGGAACGGACAGTTCAGGGTGCACGATGGAAAGGAATAGTATGAGAGGAACCATCAGATATACGGTATTATGCGGCAGTTTAATATTGGCGGTTCTGTCGGCGGGATGCAGAACGGGAGGCGGGAACATCACCTACGCTGGTGAAATGGTTCCGGCTGCGTCGGCGCCGCAGGCAGAGGAGGAGATCATCTATCTGACCGGTGATGATGAGGTGCCGGATAAACCATCTGAAAAGAGGGACTCTCTGATTAACCCGGAAGGCAAAACTCTGGAGGAACGTTTTTATACACCGGAAGGGTATACGAGAATTCCCAGGGAAATGGGGAGTTTTCAGGGGTACTTAAGACGGTACGTAATGAAGCCGGATCAGAGTCCTGTTCTTCTGTACGATGGCAGCGGGAAGCGAAACCAGAGCGCTCACGCGGCTGTGTTTTCCATGCCTTTAATTGACGGTGACTTACAGCAGTGCGCCGACAGCGTGATTCGTATCTACTCGGAATATTTCTGGAAGATGGGGGATTACGATAAAATTGCGTTTCATTTGACCAACGGATTTTTAATGGATTATCCGGCCTGGAAAGCAGGAAAGCGGCTGATGGTAGACGGAAATGAGACGTCCTGGGTTGCAAAAGCCGCTGCTGATGATTCCTATGAGACGTTTTTAAAATACTTAAGAACAGTGATGATCTATGCCGGCACACTCTCCTTAGACGGGGAGACGGTTCCGGTAAATGTAAGCGATATTCAGGCGGGAGACATGTTTATCAAGGGCGGCAGTCCGGGCCACTGTGTCATGGTAGCCGATGTGGCCCAGAACAGAGACGGCAGCCGCTGTTTCCTTCTGGCCCAGGGATATATGCCTGCCCAGGAGTTTCAGATCATAAAAAATCCCCTTCACGAGAGTGACCCGTGGTACTATGCTTCGGAATTGGAATATCCTCTTGTGACGCCTGAGTATGTATTTGACGAGGGAAGTCTGAAACGCTGGTATGGATTTGTATATTAATGAAATCGTCAGGTTATCGCAAAGAAATTCCTCTTTTCTTATGGTATGATAAAAGGAGAATGGGGAAATCAGATTGCGGCAGGGGGAATACGGATGACAGGATATTTCCGAAAGATTTTTACAATACTGGTTCTGGCCGTTATGCTGGCCGGATGTACGAAGGAGACCGCTGAGAAGCTTGAGGAACAGCCATTAGAGGAACGGGAAGTGACGGTGGTATCCAACGGCATCAGTTATGTGCCTTTGGAGAACTGGACGAATGATTTGATAACAGAGACAGATAAAGATGGAAATGAACAGGAGACAGCAGCCTGCGGCCTCTGGCTCACCCCGGAGAAGATCGTGAAGGAATCGGTTGGGGAGTACCATATGCCGGAGGTTTTCTATGCAGATGACTTTAAGATTAAGGTGAAGGGGAATGGGGATAATCCCATTGATTACATCATTTACAGTATGGGGTTCGACACGGTGGACAGCGGAAAGGTGATGAATCCTTCCGATATTCTGATTCCTGTGAACGGAAAAGACTATTATGTGCAGCTGGAATTTTCACAGGGAGATGAGAAGAATTACTCCCATTACCAGTATTTCTTTAAGGTAGTGAAGGGCGATCCGCTTCCTCAGATCAGAGTAAGCCATGAGAGGAAGAGCCGGGAGATTCCCAGTGCCTCGGGGGTAATCCTGTGGAATGAGCCGGGAGATGACGGCGATACAGTCAGTACGGCGGCCTGCGGCCCGGAACCATTTACAGTCCTTGCGAAAGATGAAAGGGAGATTCCCTATGTGCCGCTCGGGCGCTGGATTACCATAGAGCTGACCGGGGATAAGCAGCCCGATGAGGCGATTCTTTCCGATTATATCCTGAAGGAAGATGGAAGTCCGCGTTATGATGAGAAGACGGTTATCACAACGGAACTGGAGTATGATAACCATGAGATGAAGTTCTGTCTCCCGACTAATGTAAATGCGATGCTGAGCTCGGACATGTCAGCTTATATGACGGGCGGTATTCTGAGAGGTTTTAAGCTGGAGCTCGTATGGGATGACGGAAGCCGGGCGGAATACGGCTTTATCCTGTCCACGGATGCTTCTTTTGTTGGAGAAGATCCTGCGGCTGTGGAGGCAGACCCGGTGTTTAAGCCGGAAAGTGCTTTATTCCTGGATTTGAAACGGTCAGAGGATGAGCCGTTTGAGAAGAAGCTGATTCTGGAGATTAATAATCAGTCCGGATCCCCGGTTTTGTTTGGGGATGAGATGAAGCTTATGAGAATTGACGGAGTGGAGATGACGGAAGTGCCGGTGAATCCGGAGGTGATCTGGAACAGCATTACCTATCAGGTGAGTTCCGGTTCCTATAAGGCTCTTCCGGTAGATCTGGAACGTCTGTATGATGAACTGGAGTCCGGCAGATACCGGATCATCAAGGGGGTGCGTCCCCTTGGCGGAAGCAGAAGAGAGCTCTATGCGGATTTCATAGTGGAGCCCCGGGAATAATAAGGGCCGCATCTGAATTGTATATCGGATGCGGTCCTTTTGACTCCCTCCGGGTGTTTGGCTTAACGGTAAAAGGTTTTAGAGTTACGTTCGTGCCTGAGTCCTGCGCTCAGACCTTCCGGCACTATGGATGATGACGCTGATTCTTTTGTATACAAGTGCCGTGATCAGGGATACAGTGACTCCCTTTATAATATTGAACGGTCCGACACAGATGATGGCAAATGTCCACACATTGCTGATGGCAGGATTAATGGCTGCGCCAGCCTGGATAATTGTCTCCAGCGGCATTAAATTGGAGTAAAACGGTATCATGATAAGTGCATTGATCACAACGCCAACCACTGCCATCATGACAGTACCTGCGGCCATGCCCAGTACGGCTCCCTTCTTTGTCTTGTTGAAACGGTAAAGGATTCCTGCCGGCAGTATCAGGGAGCAGCCCACTGCCAGATTGGCAAATTCGCCTACAAATCCGGTACTGGTTGGTTTTAATACTAATTTTACCAGGATCTTGACGATCTCCATCACAGCACCGGCAACCGGTCCCAGAGCAAAGGTCCCGACCAGGATCGGAACTTCGCTTAAATCCAGTCCGTAGAAGCTGGGCGCGATGAATGGCAGCGGTATTTCAAAGATCATCAGGACGCCGGCGAGAGCACCGAACATGCCCATTAATACCACGTTTTTTGTTGACATCAGTTTGTTTTCTTTCATTGTTGGATCCTCCTGAAGTTTGGTTTTGTAAGTTCATCTTTAAGAGGAATCATGCGGCTTTCTGCAGTGTGGATGACTGGCTGATATAAAATTAAAGAATAAAAAGCCCCAGATTTATAATCTGGGGCGTCATGATTTACATCAAACCGTGTCAGGCACTGCTGCCTGTCACACAATTTCTTCTCTCATCCAGACTATACTGTCGGTTCCGGAATTACACCAGATCAGCCACTGTGACAGTGGGTCGCGGACTATACCGCCGGTGGGGAATTACACCCCGCCCCGAAGAACTTATATTTATTTGTATCTGTATGATAGCACAGAAATACAGCGCTTTCAAGAACTTTCTGTTTTTATTTTTAGAACTTTTCTGTCACAAATTCGAAATTGCGTTGTCTAATAGAATAGGGGCGCCGTTGTATGGGAGCGCGATTACATGTAAAATGAAAGAGAGGAAAAAACATGGACGAGAAGAAACGAGAGGATACAGAAATGCTGGTAAGCAGGGCTGTGGAGGGGGATCAAGAGGCTTTGGAGCAGCTGCTTACCGAAGTACAGGATTTAGTTTTTAATCTCTCCCTCCGTATGCTGGGAACCATTCAGGACGCGGAGGATGCGTCACAGGAAATACTGATCCGGGTGATGACCAAATTGGCCTCCTTCCGTGGGGAGAGCGCGTTTTCCACATGGGTATTCCGCATTGCGGTGAATCATCTGAAAAATTATAGAAAGAGTATGTTTGCCCGGCAGCCGCTGAGCTTTGAATACTATGGCGAGGATATTGTAAGCGGAAAAGAAAAGGATATACCGGATTTAACGATGGGAGTGGACAGAAACCTGCTGGAGCAGGAATTAAAGCTTTCCTGTACCAATGTGATGCTTCAGTGCCTGGACGCTGACAGCCGCTGTATCTATATACTGGGAACCATGTTTCGGGTGGACAGCCGTCTGGCGGCCGAAATCCTGGATCTTTCTCCGGAGGCCTACCGGCAGAGGCTGTCCAGAATCAGGAAAAAGATGGCAGGATTTCTTGAAGAATACTGCGGTTTAAGCGGTAAAGGGGTCTGTTCCTGCGGAAAACGGGTTTCCTATGCGATTGCGTCTCACAGAGTGAATCCTGAGAAGCCGGAGTATACCAGCCTGAAAGAAAATACGGAGTTTCTTCTGGAATGTAAGACAGCGATGGAAGAGATCGATGACCTGTCTATGGTCTTTTCTTCCCTTCCTGCTTATCGGACGACAAAAGCTGCACGGGAGTATTTGGATGAATTCCTGAAATCGGACTGCTATTCCACGATTTCCAACGCACTTTAAAACCGTATGTTCTTCGTGATCATGACAGACAGCTGTCGTGTTTGGTGTGGTAGGATTAAGATCCGGACGAAAGAGTCTGAGATAAACGAAGAGTGAGGAAGAAAAGATGGAAGAAAAGTATTGTCAGAGCTGTGGTATGCCGATGGGAGAGACGGATGAACTGTACGGAACGAATGAAGACGGAAGCAGGAACGGGGATTACTGTAATTACTGCTTTCAAGATGGAGCGTTTACGACGGATTGTACCATGGAAGAGATGATAGAAGGCTGTGTTCCCATGATGGCGGGAGCGAACAGTGGGATGAGTGAGGAAGAGGCGCGGAATATGATGAGACAGTTTTTTCCGGAGTTAAAGCGCTGGAAAAAGGCGCCTGTTAATCCGGAGTAATTTGTGTTATGATAAGAAAAACTATTTTTATGCAGTGAAATAGCGGGAAAGAAAACTGGAACCGGCCGGTCTTTAGGTGGGTTTGCATGGAGGTTACGATGACAGAGGATGTTCTTAAAATTTTTTCGGAGCCCACAGCCGGCTGGTTCGCGGAGACGTTCGGGAAAGCGACAAAGGTGCAGGAAGAGGCGTGGCCGGCGATCGCGGCTGGGAAGCCGGTGCTGGTCAGCGCCCCCACGGGTACCGGTAAAACGCTGTCCGCATTTCTGGTTTTTATTGACCGGCTAAGTACGCTGGCCAGGGAAGGCAGACTGGAAGAGAAACTCTATCTGATCTATGTTTCGCCTTTAAAGTCCCTGGCGGGGGATATACGGGAGAACTTAAGGAGGCCTCTCGATGGGATCGGAAGGGAAGAAGGACAGCAGGAGATTACGGTCGGGATCCGTACCGGAGATACACCTCAGAAGGAACGCCAGCGTATGGTGAAGCACCCGCCCCATATTTTGATAATCACACCGGAATCCCTTTACCTGATGCTGACTTCACGGTCGGGCCAGAGTGTTGTGAAAACGGCTGAGGCAGTGATTATTGACGAGCTTCACGCACTGATCGATACGAAGCGGGGGGCTCACCTGATGCTCTCCGTCGCCAGGCTGGACAGGCTTTGCGGCCGTAATCTTCAGCGCATCGGTTTGTCGGCCACGATTGAGCCGCTGGAACTGTCTGCGGAATATCTGTCCCCGGAGCCGGCAGTGATTTGTGCTCCGGCCATGGAAAAGAAGGTCTTCATTGAGGTGGTGGGAACGACTCCGGCAAATGGGAGAAGAAAGGATCCGGTCTGGGAAGAACTGGGGATGGCGGTTTATCAGAAGTGTCTGGACTGTAAAAGTGTGATTGCATTTTCGGAAGGGCGGCGGTATGCGGAAAAGCTGGCCTATTACGTCAATCTGCTGGGCGGCGACGGGTTCGCCAGAGTTCATCATGGAAGTCTTTCCAAGGAACAGCGGGCGGAGGTGGAGCAGGAACTGCGGGAAGGACGGCTCCGGCTTCTTTGCGCGACATCTTCCATGGAGCTCGGGATCGATGTGGGAGACATTGACCAGGTTCTTCAGATTGGCTGTCCCCGTACAGTGTCCAGCACGATGCAGCGTCTGGGCCGGGCAGGTCATAATCCGGGGTCTGTCAGCGTGATGTACATGTATCCGCGGACGGCACTGGAGAGTGTCTACTGCGGCATGACGGCTGAGACCGCCAGACTTGGCGGAGTCGAGCATACGAAGCCGCCAAGAATGTGCCTCGATGTGCTTGCCCAGCATCTGGTGTCCATGGCGGCAGGCGACGGGTACCGTGTGGATGAGGTGATGGACATTCTGAGCAGGGCTTACTCTTTCCGGGACGTGACAAGGGAGGAGGTGAAGAGTGTGCTCCGGATGCTGGCGGGGGATTACGAACACGGGCGAGAGATTCCGGTACGTCCGCGGGTTCTCTATGACAGAATTCATGAGCGTGTAAACGGAGACGCCTACAGCCGGATGCTGGCGGTTGCTGCAGGCGGCACGATCCCGGATAAGGGACTCTATGCGGCGAAAACGGAAGAAGGGGTGAAACTGGGGGAACTGGATGAGGAGTTTGTATATGAATCCCAGATTGGAGATAAGTTTGTGCTGGGGTCATTTGCATGGAAGATCGTCAGCCAGGACCGGGATACCGTGGTAGTGACACAGGTGCCGGCGGAAGGAGCCAGATTACCATTCTGGAAGGGAGAGATGAGAGGCAGGACTCTTCGTACCAGTCTGGCCTTCGGCAGGCTGTTCCGGGAGCTGGGGAAGGCCGCGGAGAACGGTCCGGATGCCTTGACAGATGCATTGAACCGTTTGGGGCTGGACGATGCGGCGGCCTGCAGCGCAGCTTCGTTTCTGAGAAGGCAGATCGATGCAACCGGAGGACTTCCGGACGACAGGACGATTGTTGTGGAACGGTTCACAGACCATACGGGGAGTAATCAGGTTATGGTGCATGCGCTGTTTGGAAGACGGGTCAATGCGCCGCTGTCGCTTCTTCTTCAGCATACGGCCAGGCAATTATGCGGAATTGATATCGGCAGTGTTGATGAGGAGGAGGGAGTCCTTCTGTATCCTTATGGGGATGACGTTCTTCCGGAAGGGCTGTTGTTTCAGATTGATGAGAAACAGGCCCGGAGCATTTTGGAAGCAGCGCTTCCCCTGACCCCTCTGTTTAATATGACATTCCGGTACAACGCGTCCCGGGCGCTTATGATGGGAATGAAGCGGAATGGACGCCAGCCTCTCTGGATGCAGAGGCTGAAGAGTACAGAGATGCTGTCCTCCCTGATACACGAGCCGGGTCATCCCCTGATACGTGAAACGAAGCGGGAGTGCCTGGAGGATCAGTGGGATATTGACGGAGTGCTCCGGATTTTGGGTGATATCAGGGCCGGGCTCATTACCGTCCGGGAGGTCTGCGTGGATGTGCCCTCTCCCATGTCGCTTCCGTTCCAATGGCAGGCGGAAGCGGCAGAGATGTATGAGTATTCGCCGGTTACACAGGGAATCCGCGAAGCGGTTTACGAGGAACTGAAGACAGCAGACATGATAAAACCGCAGGCGGAGGAACTTGCCAGGCTTCAGGAACGGAAGAAACTTCCGGAGGACGAAGAACAGCTTCACTCCCTCTTGATGATGGAGGGCGATTTGATAGCCGGAGAACTGCCTGTGCCGGTGGAGTGGCTTGAGAATCTGGCTGAGAGAGAACTGGTTGCCTATATGGAACCTGGCATATGGATTGCGGCGGAGCAACGGGAAGAGTACGAACAAGCGCTTCTGGACGGGAACGAGGAGGCAGCCATGCACATTGTGCGCCGGATGCTCTATTACCGCGGAGGCCAGAATGCGGAGGCAGTGAGGGAGCGTTACTTTTTCCCGGAGGGATTGGCAGAACATATCCTGGAAAAGCTGGCCGGAGAATTCCTGGTGGTGGAGGACGAGGGGATCTTTTACCATGCGAAGATCTATGACAGGGCCAGGCGTGCATCAATAAAGGACATGCGCCTGGAGGCTGTGACACAGCCTGCGTCACATTATGCGGCCCTGATGGCAGGGAGAGCCTTTCTAAGCGCACCTGGTGAGGAACAACTGAGGCGGGCGGTGGAGCAGCTCTGCGGAAGGCCGTATCCGGTTAAATTCTGGGAATCCGTCTTTTTTGCCCGCCGTGTAAAGAATTATACGGAGGCCATGCTTGACAGGCTCCTGGCGCAGGGGGATTATTTCTGGCAGATGAAGTCCGATGGGACACTGGCTTTTTACCGCTATGAAGACATCGACTGGGAGGCGCCTCCCACCGGGCTTTCGGAGGAACTGGAGGGTGACGAGAAACTGATGTACCAGGAGCTAATGCGGCGGGGAGCCAGTTTCCTTAAGTTCCTTACGGAGGTTCCGAAGCAGGACAGCGCTCAGGACGTGCTTCTTAGGCTGGCGGAAAAAGGCCTTGTATGTGCAGACAGTTTTGTGCCGGTGAGACAGTGGCAGAACCGGGAAAAAGTAAAGAAGGCGACTGCGAGACAGCGGGTGAACGTCCGGGTGATGGCGCTGTCAGCCGGCCGTTGGGATATCGTGCGGCCGGTCAGGAAGAGGAGCCTGGAGGAGTGGCTGGATCTGTTCTTAAAGGAATCAGCCGTTCTGTGTAAGGAAACCTTCCGCAGATCCTGCGATTCCTGTGCCGGATCTGCCTATATGATATCTGCAGGCGCTTCAGCCGGAGACAGGGAAGAGGCAGGGGAACTGGCCTGGAGAAAGGCCCTGGATGTCCTTCGGATCTGGGAGTACACAGGGAATGTGAGGCGCGGCTACTTCGTATCCGGTATGTCGGGAGCACAGTTTATCAGGAAAGAGGAGTATGAGAGCGTGACGGCTGCTTTAAAACAGCCGGAAGACGAGATCATCTGGCTGAACGCATCAGATCCGGCCCAGATCTGGGGAAAAGTGCTGGAGCAGCCGGAGGGCAGCAGCTTTATGAATATACCGGGAACGGCCGCCGCTCTCCGGAAGGGAAGGGCAGCAGCGGTGATGGAGCGTCAGGGGAAGGTTCTCAGGATTTTTGAGGAGGAAGGAATAGAGGCGGTGCTTTCTGAATTTGTCCGCTGTTTTCAGAGAAAACTTTTATTTCCTGACCAGAAACGGCTGATCTTAAAGGAGTACCCGGAACATGCAGGTGAACTGCTGAAAAAAGCCGGTTTCATCCGCGAGATGCAGGATTATGTGCTGTACCGATAAGGAGGCTGGCAATCTGGATATTGATGACAGCTATGATGGTATCTGTTTGATACTAAGTAACTGACAGGTGCTTATCCCACTTTTTTGTGCGTTCTTGTCCTGGAGACTGCAGCGGTTTATAATTCAGACAGGAGCACAGGAGTTTGTATCAAAGATTTCCTGTGAGAAGGCAAAAGGAGGGGGTACCATGAATGAAACGCTGACCGCCGTGAGAACACTTCTAAGGGAAGCAGAGGCGGTGGTTGTCGGAGCCGGTTCCGGTATGTCTGCCGCCGCCGGTCTCACGTATGCAGGCCGCCGGTTTCAGGAGAAATTCGGAGATTTTATTGAGCACTACGGAATGACAGATATGTATTCCGCCGGTTTTTATCCGTTTTCCACACAGGAAGAGAAGTGGGCGTACTGGAGCAGACATATCTATTATAACCGCTATGATGTCCGGATCGGAAAGCCCTATCTGGATTTGCTTCAGCTGGTAAAGGACAGGAATTACTTTATTCTGACGACGAATGTGGATCATCAGTTTCAGATGGCAGGATTCCCGGAGGAGAGGATCTTTGCAACTCAGGGTGATTACGGCCTGTTTCAGTGCAAAAGGGCCTGTCACAGACAGCTGTACGATAATGAAAAAGACGTCAGGGCCATGGTGTCCCGGCAGGAAAATTTAAGAATACCAACAGAGCTGGTACCGAAATGCCCGGTCTGCGGCGGAGAGATGGAAGTCAATCTGCGGTGCGACAGATTCTTTGTGGAGGATGAGGCCTGGGAGCGTGCATGTGCCGGATACAGCAGCTTTATAAGAAACAGCCGGAATAAGAAGATTGTATTTCTGGAACTGGGAGTCGGTATGAATACTCCGGGAATCATTAAATATCCGTTCTGGCAGATGACAGACAGGGAGAAGAACGGTTCCTACATCTGTATCAACCAGGGAGAAGCCTGGGGACCGGAAGAGATCAGAGAGAAATCCATCTATGTCGATATGGACCTTGCAAAAGCGCTCGAAGCGGTCAGAGGAGGGCTGTGATTTGAAAGATAAGAACGATATGACCCAGGAAGAGCGCTGCATATATCTGATCCGGACCATGCAGAAAGAGATGCCTCAGTACCGCGGCATTGTGATACCGGAGGAGGGGGCGGAACAGAAACGGCTCCTGCGTTCCCTGATGAATGTAAGGCCTCCGATGCCGGCTTCTTCGGATTTTTTAGCGGTTCAGGATATGTATCTGTCTGAGGAGAATGCCGCACGCGGCATACTGGATGGGGCGGATCTGGCTCCTGTGAAGGGGAACAGCCGTATCTGCCTCTGGCAGGGGGATATCACACGGCTTAAGACAGGTGCGATTGTCAATGCAGCCAACCGCGCGCTGCTGGGCTGTTTCCGGCCCTGCCACTCCTGTATCGACAACATCATCCATACCTGTGCGGGAATTCAGCTGCGGCTTGCCTGCAATGAGATCATGGAAGCTCAGGGCTGCGAGGAGCCGGCCGGGAGTGCAAAGCTGACACCTGGCTTTAATCTGCCGTGTGATTTTATTCTGCATACCGTCGGCCCGGTCATCACCGGTCCTCTGCAAAGAACGGACTGCCGGATGTTAGCGGACTGTTACAGATCCTGTCTGGAGCTGGCTTCGGAAAATCATATAACCTCAGTTGCTTTTTGCTGTATCTCAACAGGCGTGTTCCGTTTCCCGCAGGAGAGGGCGGCTGAAATTGCGGTGGAGACGGTTGCCGGTTTCTTAGAGCAGAATGAGTCGGTCCGGCAGGTTATTTTTGATGTCTATACCGACAAAGATATGGCAATTTACCGAAGACTTTTGAAGTGATGGAAGGAGGGTGCAATGAAAGGCGTCATTCTGCGAAAGGGGGAGACGGCTTATTCCTGTCTTTCCGGGGCGTTTTCTGCGATTCAACCGGCAGTTACGGAGCATAACTGGCTGATAACGGATTATGAAAATGTTCCGGAACTTCTGGAACCGTATAGCGGGAATCAAGGCAGGGAGGCTTTCTTCTGGGTGCCGGGGGAACGGCTTGATGAGATTGTCCATCAGCAGAATTTTCCGTGGTACTGGGGGGTCCTGTCGGGATTTAAGAGAGAGATACCATTGCAGGAGGTACTGAGTTATGGACTGCCGTATGCGGATGGTTACGATGGTTTCTGGAAGAATCCGGTCTCGATTCAGCATCCGCTGGCAGAACTTGAGATCGTGGCGTGGGACAGTACGCTTACACTGCTGATCAGCAGGGATGAAGCCATTATCCAGGCATTCCGGAATGCGTATCCGCTGAGTGAAGATCTGGAAACGTATAATCTGGGGGAACCGGAATCAGAGGAATGGCGGAAGATCTGGGAGGAAGCAGAACGGTATTACGGAGATGGCGGAAGATAGAACTGCGTGTGGATCATCTTTGCTAAGGCAGGATAAAGCTGGATAAGTACTGGTTTAAACAAAAAAATATGCTGGAAATCTTGTAAGAACAGGACTTCCAGCATAAGACTCATGGAGATAGTGGGATTCGAACCCATGACCTCTTGAATGCCATTCAAGCGCTCTCCCAGCTGAGCTATACCCCCATGTCCGCTATTATAGCAAAAAGATAAAAAATTTGCAATCACTAATTTGCACTTTTTTTCTGATTTTTCTGTTTTTTGAAATTTTAGCCTGCAATAGAACTGATATGAGCATGATGAACTGAGTTTCATAATAAGTACAGCAAACATAAAAAAGTGCAGGATTCTCATAGAGATATCCCGCACTTTTTATCATCGAGGCGACAAGATTCGAACTTGCGGCCTCTGCGTCCCGAACGCAGCGCTCTACCAAACTGAGCCACGCCTCGATATGATACGCTTAGAAGCGAACGAATCATATGATAACACTTTTTGGCAGAATTTGCAAGCAGAAAATGAAAGAAAAATAAAAAAATGAATCCGGCCGGAGGAGAGGCACCTGGAAAACGCACCATTTGCCGGGGATTCCGGCCATCACCGGTTCCTTTTAAATGGAATCAAAAATTCGGGGATTCCGGTTGAGTAGGGGGCAATGTCGTACTGCTGGAAATAGATGACAATTCCATTGGGAGTTACAAAGAAATTTTCCGGTTTAAAGGTGGAGCGAATCAGAGAAGAATAATCGTCGAAATAGGTGGAGGATGATTCCTTCTCCCGTTCCTTTACCTGTTGTTCCAGATTTCTGTAGATGCCCTCCCGGTAAGAAGGATTGTGAGGATAGAAATCGGCCAGCGTTAAGTATCGGCCGCTGCTGAAATCCCAGGTGTCCGAGGTCCGGATCGTACTTCCGTGAGCGCCTCCGGTATACGTATACTGGTCAGTGTAAAGGCTTGTCATGCAGCCGGAATTCCAGGTGACGGTATAAGCGCTTATGAACTCATATCCGAAAAAAGGATAGTTGTCTTTTTGGGCGTATTCTGCCTGAACGGAGGCCTGGGAAGCCAGAACTGTATGGCAGTACTCCTCCGTCTTTTTCGCGGCAGCAGAATAGAACGCATTGATACTTAAGGCGGCTGACTCGGAGCAGGTAGTTGTGAAGTAAGGATAACGGATCGTATAAGTGAGTACGGCAGTCCCTTTGCTGTATACGGTATCCGACAGTACTCGTTGGGTAATGATCTGCATAATGGCTCCATAAAACAGGATTTCTATATTCATATGGTCTTCAAAATGGAAATATGCAGTATGATTGGGACATTATGGAATTATTTACCAGTTGGTCTGTTTGTGATTCCTTTTTATGGTAATTTGTTGTATGATAGAACAAAAGGAGGGTAGACATGTTTACGTCGGCAAAGGATATCATGAAGATTATATGGAACGGATTAAAGGAAATTAAGAAGAATTGTTCTGAATACTGTGAAAAAGATGCCAGGAAGATTTATGAGGAAACCCTCGAAAGAGTGAAGGATGAACTGTCCGGCCCGGAACCGGAGGAGATACGAAAGGAACGTCTGGTCAGAAACCGGTGGGAGAAGATGCGTGCAGACCGAAAGATCGCGGCGGTCAGTATATTGACAATTCTGGCTTCCCTGGTACTTGTGACATCATATGACAGATGGATGGGATTTGGATCATTTATCCTGGTGATGGCGGCAGTTGCCGTTATTTCGGTTCTGTGGATTTCACACCTTTTTATGAGGCGCTTTAAACTCAGTCTGGAAGGCTGGCTGCTGGAAGCAAAAGAGGTGTAATTACCTTGCTTTTTCAAGCAGGATACGATAATATAATAAATAGTATACTCAAGTGAGAAAAATGCGAAGGAGGTGCCTTATGATGGAGACATTTTTATGTTTTGAGTCAAAGGGCGCTTTTTTTTTGATTCCGCTGAAGCTGGTACGCCATATTGTTCAGGGAAATGCGGGACAGGAGAAGACGATTGTTTTTGAGGGGTGCGAGGCTGAGATTTATTCCGTTGGAGCCTTCTGGGGCGACAGCAGGGAACAGGAGTATGCGGTCCTTTTAGATGCGGAGGACTCTCTTCCGGCCATTCTGGCAGACCGCGTGGCTGGTGTGTTTGAGGTTCCTGACACAAGAATATTTAAGCTTCCGGAGGATGTGACCGGAGAGAAAAACGATTTTTTGACGCAGGCAGTGTATCTTGATTCCTCCGGATGCTGGGCCTTCGTGATGGATATAGAGCGGTTTTTGAATAAAGAGAGGGATTAAACGGGTCATGGTTTCAAACAGAGAAGAACGGCTGGACCGTCTGACCAATACGTGGACAGAGGCTTCGGCTGAAGTGATGATTAGCGAATACTTAAAAGATACGGAACACTGGGGAGGCGATGGCCTTTTTTTTCTGGAGGCGGCAAATGGAGGGACAAAACTTTCGGAAGCTTCTGTAAAGCAGGCGGCCTTTCTGCTGCAGTGTACCCTGAGGCGGACAGATCTTGTGGCGAGAGTGGGAGAAGACTGTTTTCTCATCTTTCTTCTGGGATGCCGCAGCCGGGAAGACGCGCTTACTTCCATGAACAGTGTCAGGGAGTGCCTGGAGCGTTTCGCAGGCCTTTCTGTAACCGCTGGAGGTGTACTGACAGACGGCCGGGAGGAGACTTACGAGCTGCTTCGTGAGAGGGCGCTGGCGGCTCTGGCGCATGCGAAACGGGAGAAAAGGCCTTTCTGTTTTGCTGAGGAGTGTGAATGCGGGGATGGAGAGGAGACAGCGGCAGAAATGCATGCGGCAAAAGGCTGTTTGATCCGTCCTGTTCCTGAATACATAGAAGACAGCGGAAAAGCCGATATGGAGTTTGTCCGCATCATGATGGATCAGCTTCTGCCCGGAAAAAAGGAGTGCTCCATTGAAAAGGGACTGGAACGGATCTGTGCATATTACGGATGCGGCGAAGCCTATATTCTGGAGCGCAAATCAGGGGGAAAGGACTATGAGATATCCTTTTCCTGGAGGGAAGAGAAGCCGATGGTCCGCAACGACCATTTGAAGACAGCTCCAGGACTTATCGTAGACCGGTATCTGGATTTGTTCCGGAACCGGGAAGTGCTGGCCTGCAACCGGATCTGTGAACTGGAGATTCTGGATCCCGTCATTGCGGAGCGCCAGAAACTGAGAAAAACGAGAGCCCTGATGCAGTTCCCGATTATGGAAAACGGGGATTATATCGGATATATCAGTGTGAACGACAGCAAAAAGGAGCGGCTCTGGACGCTGGAGGAGACCATGACCTTTGCGCTGGCCGGGCGGGTCCTGGCAGCCCGTATTCTGGAATGCCGTTTTCAGCGTTTCGCACAGATTCTGATAGACCATGACCGGCTGACAGAGGCATGGAATTACAACCGGTTCTTAAGCGAGGGGCGAAAGCGCCTGAAGAGAGCGCCGCTTTTACAGGCGGTTGTTACCATGGATATCAAAAATTTCAAGGTGATTAATGCCAATTACAGCTACGAGACGGGGAATGATATTCTGGTGGGCATCAGTTCTCTGCTCAATCATTTTACCGGCGGCGGGGAGTGCTTTGCCAGAATTGAAGCTGATAAATTCGCACTGCTTCTGGAATATCAGACGGTTAATGGCCTGCAGCACCGTCTGGACCAGCTGCTGCGGCGGGTGGAACAGATCCCGCGGGAAGAGAAAAAGGATTTTTCGATCAGCTGTATCATGGGCGTGTGCCTGGTGGAGCCTGGAGACACGGATATGTCGATCCTGGTAGACCATGCCAATATGGCCAGAAAGGCGTTAAAGGATTACCATAAAAGTATATACAGTTTTTATAACAGGGAGGCGGAACGCAAGTTCGCAAAGGAACGGGAGCTTGCATTTCGTATGAAGAGTGCGGCGGATAATGAGGAATTCGTGGTTTATTACCAGCCCAAGGTGGATCTGCCCCGAAAGCGCTGTATCGGGTTTGAGGCGCTGGTACGATGGAAGCTGCCGGAAGGCCAGATGATTCCACCCGACGAGTTTATCCCGCTGTTTGAGAAAAACGGCTTTATTACGGAACTGGATTTATACGTGTTTGAGAGAGTCTGCAGGCTGATTAAAAGCTGGAAGGACAGGGGCAGAACACCGTATCCCATTGCGGTGAACATCTCCAGAATTCACTTGACGAAGCCTGATTTTTTAGAGGAGCTGGAGCAGATTGCCGGAAAATACGGTGTGGAAAGCCGGTATCTGGAGCTGGAGATAACGGAGAATGCATTTTTAAATAATCCCGGGGAAATCCTTGAGGTGGCAAGACGAATCAAGGAGAGAGGATTTGTCCTGTCCATGGACGATTTTGGTACGGGTTACTCATCGCTGAGTCTGCTCAAGGATCTTCCGGTTGATATTATCAAGCTGGATAAGGAATTTTTCCAGAAGCTTCTGAGCGACCGGGAAAAGATCATCATTGCCAACGTGATTCATCTGGCCCATGAACTGGATATTCAGGTGATTTCGGAGGGAATAGAGACGGCAGAGCACGAGGCGTTTCTGACGGAGATCGGCTGTAATCTGGCTCAGGGCTACCGGTACGGGAGACCTGCGCCCATTGAGGAATACAAGGATCTGACGGATGAATGAAGAAAAGGAGGGGCACACGTGGAACAGGAGACGCTTGACAGAGAGAGTCTGTATCTGAATTATGAAGGCCAATGGGAACTGATGGCTTTAGAACAGGTGGAAGTGATTCTTCCGTGCCCTGATATGATCGAAGTGCCGGGGGCTCCCGAGAAGATTGTGGGTATGATTTATCATGCGGGCGGCCTGATTCCTGTATTCAGGCCGGAAAAAGGCATGAAAACGGTGCCGAAGAAAGCGCCGGCGTGTGTCGTACTGATCAGAAAAGAGGACGGAAGCTTATATGGAATGGCGGCCGATGAGGTTACCGGAGGGGACGCGATTGATACGGTTTACGAATGAGGAGTTTACACAGTTAACGACCTATATGTCCAGCCAGTATGGAATTGATCTGTCAAAGAAGAAGATTCTGGCGGAATGCAGAATGAACGGGGAACTGGAAAAACGCGGTAATATCTCCATGGGAGAATACATGAGACAGATGGCAGAGGACAGGACAAAGCAGCTTGAGGCCATCCTGCTAAACCGTCTGACTACTAACTATACATACTTTATGAGAGAGCCGAAGCACTTCGATTTCCTGCGGGAAAACATACTTTCCAATCTTACGCCGGAATGGGGACGGCTTTCGTATCAGATCTGGTGTGCCGGATGCTCCAGCGGTGAAGAGTGTTATTCTCTGGCTATGATTTTGCAGGATTATAAGGATCAGGGCAGATGGCTTCCGCCCTTTTCCATCGTGGGTACGGATATATCGGAGCAGGCCCTGGCTGTGGCCCGGAATGGCAGATATCCGGCCAGGGAACTGGAGAATGTTCCGGTTCTGTGGCAGCAGAAGTATCTGGCCATGGACGAGTCGGGAAACTCGTTTGAGATCGGCCATGCCATAAGAGAAAAAGTCCGGTTTCAGCACATGAATCTGCTGAAGCCCAGTGTGGGGCTGGGGCAGTACGATCTGGTCCTGTGCCGCAATGTGATGATTTACTTTAACGAGGAGTCAAGAAAGAAACTGATCGATAAGCTGTACCGGGCATTAAAACCCGGCGGCTATCTGTTTGTGGGGCATACGGAATTACTGCCCAGAAACCATGAACTGTTTGAGTATGTGTGCCCGGCTGTTTACAGAAAGTAAGGAGCCGCCCGCTTTACGTCGAAGGGGGGAAGAGTCAGTGGGAGGTCAGGCAGAAAAGAAAAGCAGATATCTGGTGGTGATCGGTGCTTCGGCAGGCGGTCCTAAAGCCGTGCTGACGGTTCTGAAGGATCTGCCTGTGACCACCTGCGGAATTCTGGTGGTCCAGCATTTAAGCCACGGGTTTTCCGGGAAATTTGCGGACTTTTTGAATCCTCAGTGCCGGATGCAGGTAAAAGAGGCACGGTCCGGAGAGGCAGTCTGCGACGGTACGGTTTATATTGCCCCGGACGGATGCCAGTTGACGCTGGGAAAGCTGGAGGATGGCTTTATAATCCGCTGTATTCCGGGGGAACGGTCCGGCGGCTTCTGTCCTTCCATCAGCGTCACCATGCATTCCGTCGCGGAGACGGTGAAAGAGAATGCCATGGGGATTATCCTCACGGGTATGGGAGGAGATGGCTCCGACGGGCTGCTGGCCATGCGTCAGGCAGGAGCCTGCACCATCGCTCAGGATAAAAAGACGAGTGATATTTACTCCATGCCGGAATCGGCTTACCGAAACGGCGGAGCGGAAAGACAGATGGAACTTGGACGAATAAACGGAGAGATTACCAGGTTCTGCATGAATATGAATAAGAAAACCGGGAGGTAAGGCATGGAAAAGCCATTGATCTTGATAGCAGATGATGCGATGTTTATGAGAAAAGTCATTAAACGCGCGCTGTCCCAGGGGGGATACGATAACTTTGTGGAAGCGGGAGACGGTGTGGAAGCAGTGGAGAAATATAAGGAGTATCAGCCGGATCTGATGCTTTTGGATATTACGATGCCGGAACGGTCCGGGCTGGAGGTACTGAATGAGGTATTGGCGTTTAACAGGAACGCAAAGGTCATCATGTGTTCTGCAGTGGGGCAGGAGCAGGTGATTGCGGAAGCGATTCGCTGCGGTGCATCCGATTTCATTATCAAGCCGTTTAAAGACGAGGAGATCTTAAAAATTGTAACAGCGTATTTGTAACAGGAGGGAGAAATGAAGGACGAAAGAGAACTGCCGTATGGAACGGCGGCAGAAACGCTGCTGGAAATGGGGAATATCGGAACCGGAAGCAGCATGGCTTCTTTATCCCATATCATAGGAGAAAAGGTGTGTTATGCGCCTCCGGTCATGAAGAGGGTCGACTATGACGGGCTGGCGGAGTGGATTGGTTATGCGGAGGAAAATGTGGTGGCAGTTCTGATCCCATTTGCAGGCGACATTAACGGCATGCTTCTTCAGATATATAAAGAAGAGATGAAGGATGTCATTCTTAGAAAGTTGCTGGGAACGGAGCAGGTCCCTGACGAGATGGATGGGCAGATGCTGGATCTGCTCAGGGAGACGGCCAATATTATGGCGTCCTCCTATTTAACGGGGCTTTCCGCCTGTGCCGGATTGAGAATCATACTGGCGGATTCGGCCGTATCCATGGACATGACAGGGGCCATTATTACGTCTCTGATCGGAACAGCTGCGGGATCATTTCCAGGCGGGATCTGTATCGGCAATAATTTTTCGACGGAGGCATCGCTGCAGGAGTGCTGTATGCTTATGGTCCTTCGTGAGGACTCCGTTTCAGAGATTATGAAAGCGGTGGAGGTGAACGGATGAGCGAAATCGTGATAAAGCCTGACCAGATGGCGGTGGTGAAGGGGGAAACGGTTCTCGTCACCATGGCGCTGGGGTCGAGTCTCGCCATCTGTATGTATGACGAGGAAGCCGGGATCGGAGGGATGGTACATACCCTGCTTCCAGGGATTCGGCGGGACAACGCGGGAAAAAACGGCCTGCGGTATGTGGACACGGCGGCTCTGGCGCTGTATGAGGCCATGAAGGAGGCTGGAGCGGCACCGGAACGGATCCGTGTAAAGCTGGTCGGAGGCGCGAAAATCTTCTGTTTTGCCGGACAGGCCGGACAGCCGGATATCGGCAGGGAGAATGTGATCTGTGCAAGAAAAACGCTTCAGGAACTGGAGGCGGTGATTGTATCGGAGGATACGGGTGAAAATTATGGACGGAGCGTTCATTTCCTTGCGGGCAGCGGAAGACTGGAGATAGAAACGGTAAACCGTTCCAGATACTGGATATAGAATGACAGGTGGAAGGAAAGAGCTGATGAAGAAAATAAAGAACTTGAAAATTGGAAAGAAGCTCATGGTTTCTTATGGCATTATTATCATTTTTTACATCGTAACCGTGATCGTCTCTCTGTTTGGAGTATACAATGTAGCAAAATCACTGGATGTCTTTTATAATAAGGCGTTTACGGCGTCTTATACCGCAGGGAACTTAAGGGCCTCCGTACAGAATATCGGACGCACGATCCTGAGCATAGCCACGGAAGGGGTGAATGTGGACCGACAGGAGCAGCTGGCAGAGATCGACGCGATTCTCAGCGAGATGGACACGAACTTAACCATACTGAAAGAACAGATGCCGGATAATGAACTGGTGAATCAGCTGCGGGAATCCCTGAAAAACCAGAAGCAGTACAGAGAGCCTGTCATAGAGGCGCTGAAAGAAGGGGATGACGAGAAAGCGCTCCTGTTATACGGGAAGGATTACGAGCCCAATGCGGAGAAGACGAGGGAATGTCTGGAAGCGATTACCGCATACTCCAAAACGAATGCGGAAATATACCTTGAAAGAGGGCATGAAGTCAGGCAGCGGATGACGGCTGTGATCCTGGTGCTGTCGTTTCTTCTTTTAATCATAACGGTTGTTTTCTGCTTTTTTATTACAAAAGGGATTACGGAGCCGGTTCGTGAAGTTCGGGAAGCAGCAAGGAATCTGGCGGAAGGGAATCTAAGTATTCAGCTGAAATACAGGTCAGGGGACGAACTTGGAGAGCTGGCAGACAGCTTCCGGGAAACCATCAGTGCTCTGAACGATTACGTATCCGCAGTGGAAGAGGGCCTTCTGGCGGTTGGAAATGGAAAACTGAACTACCATCCCGAGACGGCGTTCAAAGGCGATTTCGTTGCGCTGGGGAAGGCGATGGAACAGATTACCAGTCTGTTAAACCGCGCCATCATGCAGATTGCCTGTACGGCAGATCAGGTGGCCGGAGGTTCCGAACAGGTTGCGGGCGGTGCACAGGTCCTTTCTCAGGGAGCGACTGAGCAGGCCGGATCCATGGAAGAACTGGCGGCCAATATCAATGAGATATCGGACAGCGTAAAGAGCAATGCCAATGACTCTGTGATGACCAGTAAAAAGGTAGATGAGGTGAGCGGTCTGGTTACCAGAAGCAGTGACGAGATGAAGGCAATGGTTCATGCCATTCTGGAAATCCGGGAGAACTCCAGTGCAATCGGGAGTATCGTAAAGGAGATTGAGGACATTGCGTTCCAGACGAATATCCTGGCATTGAATGCCTCCGTGGAGGCGGCAAGGGCCGGAGAGGCGGGCCGGGGATTTTCTGTAGTGGCGTCTGAAGTGCGTCACCTTGCGGCAAAGACGAGGGAAGCTTCCGGGATGATGGCCCGGCTGGCGGCACAGACCACTGAAAAGGTTGACGGCGGCACCAGTGCCGCGGATAAGACGGCCAGAGCGCTGGATAAAGTGGTTAAAGGTACGGAAGAGATCGGCGCTATGGTAGATCGGATCTCCAGGTCTTCCGTGCGTCAGGCCGAATCCATTATCCAGATCAGACAGAGTATGGAGATGGTGTCTGAGATTGTACAGGGGAATTCCGCTACGGCGGAGGAAAGCGCCGCTTCCAGCGAAGAACTGTCGGCGCAGGCACAGGTATTGAAAAAATTAGTGGAGGAATTTGAACTGTCATGAGTGAGAAGAAAGTGCTGATTGTAGATGATGCCGTGTTTATGCGTTCCATGCAGAAACGTATTATATCCGGATCCGGAGATTACGAGGTATATGAGGCGGGCGACGGTGAAGAGGCGGTTGTGCTGTATGAAAAAATAAGGCCGGGCCTGGTGCTCCTGGATATTTCCATGCCGGGAATGAACGGGATAGAGGCATTAAAACGGATGAGAGAGATCGATGAGAACGCCTTTGTAATTATGTGTTCAGCGATAGGCCAGGATTCCATGATGAAGGAAGCCGTAGACTGCGGAGCCAGGGATTTTATTGTGAAACCGTTTAAAGCAGAGCAGATCGTTCAGGCTCTTAACCGGGCATTTCCATCGTCTGCGGAGGTATGAGATGAATAAATATTCGGATATCAGTGAGAATGCAAAAGACGTTTTAATGGAAATCGGCAATATTGGAACAGGAAACGCGGTCACTGCGCTCTCCAGCATGATTAACCACAGAATCGAAATCGAGCGTCCCAATGTTAAAATTATGAAATTCGAAGAAGTCCCGGCCATGCTGGGCGGTCCGGAGGAAATCAAGCTGGGTGTGCTTTTAGAACTCTCAGGAGATTTAAATGGTATGTTCATGTTTCTGATCAGTACCAAATTCGCACAGACCATGCTTGAAAAACTGCTGGGGACGGAGATCGAAGATATCAAAAATCTGGATGATATGAGCCTTTCCGCGGTATGTGAGATCGGCAATATCATGTGCTGCTCTTATATTAATGCCATGACTGTGATGATGGATTTGAGGGTTCACGTTTCCGTCCCTGACCTCTGTATCGATATGACAGGAGCCATATTGAGTGTTCCGATGATTCATTTTGCGAGGCTGAGTGATGAACTGCTTTTGATTGAGGACAAATACCATTTTGACGATCAGGAGGTGGTCAGCCACATCCTGTTCCTTCCGGAGATACAGTCTCTGGAGCGGATTTTTGAGGCTCTGGGTGAGGAATATGAGGGATAATCCTGTGGTGGTGGGCATTGCGCAGGGAAAAGCAGTCACCCTGCCTGAAAAACTCATTACTTATGCACTTGGTTCCTGTGTAGGAGTATGTTTATACGATGAAAAGTACAAGATTGCGGGAATGGCACATATTATGCTTCCCGATGCAGGTCTCAGCCTGTCACAGGAAAACCCGTATAAATTCGCAGATAAAGGCTGCCGACAGCTTCTGAAGGAGATGGAGCGTCTGGGAGCCAGCCGCTGTTTTATCACGGCGAAGCTGGCCGGAGGAGCAGCGATGTTTTCCAGGTATGAAGCTCTTGGAAGTATAGGGGAACGCAACGTAAAAGCGGTCAAAGCCGTCTTAAGGGAGTTGAATGTGAGGATGACGGCGGAGGATACCGGGAAGAACTACGGCAGAACGATCACATTTGATTCGGCGGATGGAAGCCTGACAGTCAAGTCTATGAGCGCAGGCATAAAGGTTATTTAAGCAGAACATGGAGGTTGGAAGGAGAAAAAGCATGACAGGCGGACAGAAGATATTGGCGGTCGATGACAGCCTGCTGATATGCCAGCAGATTGAAAAGGTTTAAAAAAATGAGGAGTATACGGTTTATCAATCTCACTCAGCGAAGGAGACACTGGAATTACTGGAGAAGGTGAATCCCGATCTGATCCTTCTTGATGTGGTTTTACCTGATATGGAAGGGTATGAACTGTTTGAAAAGATAAAAGAAAAAGACGAAAATCACGCTCCGGTGATCTTTATCACCTCCAAGGACAGTGAACAGGATGTAATCAGGGGGTTCGAACTGGGAGCCTGCGACTATATTAAGAAACCATTCCGGCCGGAAGAACTGAAATCGAGGGTGAAAGCGCACCTTGAGGATAAGCGGGAACGGGATGAACTGAAGACTTTAAATGAGACGCTGAAGGCTAACATGCAGATTTTAAACCGCGTCGCCTACCGGGACGAACTGACCGGGCTTTACAACCGGCGGTTCGTCGTGGAGAAGCTGTCTCAGGATTTAATGGAGCCGGATCGTCAGGACGCGCTGGTCATGATCGATGTGGACGATTTTAAACATGTGAATGACTGTTACGGACACGATGCCGGAGATATGGTTCTTGTCTGTATTTCCAATATCATGGAGAGCGTCTGCCGCAGGCATAAGGTGATCCGCTGGGGCGGTGAGGAGTTCCTGATTATCCTGATGGCGGTAACGAAGCAGGAATGCTACGATGTCTGTGAGGAGATCAGAAAAGAGATCCAGGGATTTCCTTTCCTTCATGGAAGTACCACGTTTTACTGTACTGTAACGCTGGGAATCTCCCTTTACGATAAAGAACAGAGCTTTAAGATGAATATGACGCACGCGGATATGGCGCTGTACCGCGGAAAGAAAACGGGAAAAAACCGTACGATCTGGTATGGTTATGAGGAAGAGTCGGGAGTGTGATTGGTATGGGATTTTTTGACGAGGACACGGGCGAGATGCTTGAGATCTATTTACTGGAAACCAATCAGCTTCTGGACCAGTCGGATGCCATTCTGCTCTCGGCAGAGCAGGAGATGGTATTTTCCAGAGAGAGCATCAACGGCATCTTTCGTGTGATGCACACCATAAAGAGCTCTTCCGCCATGATGGGGCTGACCGGACTGTCAGTTTTGGCCCACCGCCTGGAAGACTTATTTGTGGTGTTTCGGGAAGAACCTTCCAGGCTTACCGGCTATGAGCAGGAGACGTTTGACCTGATCTTTGAAGCCACTGATTTTATCCGGGAAGAACTGAAACGAATGAAATCTGAAAGCTTCGAGCCGGAGCCGGTGGACCGGTTCTGGGATAAGATAGAGGCTCTCGTCCGGAAGGTAAAGGAAAAGAAGATTACGGTCCGCCTGAAGTTTGAGAAGGACTGCCGGATGGAACATGTGCGGGCCTACATGGCGCTCCGCCAGATCCATGATTTGTGTACGGATGTGAAGACGTATCCCGAACATGTGGAGACAGACCCGTCTACAGCGGAATATATCCATGATAATGGTTTCTATATCAGCTTTGCATCGGATGACCCGGCCGCTGTCTTAAAGACGCTTCAGAGCGCGCTGTTCGTGGAATCCTGCACAGAGGCGGCGGGACTGCCGAAGGTGCCGGAAGGCCAGCTGACGGAAGGGCAGACTGTCAAGGAGCCGGAGAACGAAGCCGAGGCACCTGCGCAGAACGGCACCGATTTCATCAACGTCCGGGTGGAAAAGCTGGATGAGCTGCAGAATCTGACGGGCGAACTGATTATTGCGGCGTCTTCCTGGATGGAAGCTTCGAAAGGAAATACAGAGGATGGAAAAAACTATCAGGTAAGCCGTTTCCTGAAGGAGCTGGAGGAACTGGTTATATCCATTCGGATGGTGCCGTTTTCCAATGTGGTTCCGCAGCTGGGAAGGATTGTCCGCGATATCTGCAGGAAGGAAAAGAAAGAGGTTTCTTTCTGCGTCCAGGGGCAGAATGTGGAGGTGGATAAAAAGATCGCGGATGGCATACTGGATCCGCTTCTCCATCTGATCCGCAACGCGATTGACCATGGAATCGAGCGGCCGGAAGAACGTGAGAAGGCAGGAAAACCGCGGACCGGTACAGTTACACTTCTGTTTGCAAATGTTGGAGGAGAGATTGTAGTCAGCGTCAGCGACGACGGATGCGGAATCGATCTGGAACAGGTACGTAAAAAGGGCAGGGAAAAGAACCTGTTCGTGCGTCCGGAGTCCACCTATTCCGATTCGGAGATTCTGGAATTCTGTCTTCTGCCTGGTTTTTCGACGCGGGATGCAGCCAACGAGTACTCGGGAAGAGGCGTGGGGCTCGACGTGGTGCGTCAGATGGTGGAGACGTTCGGCGGCCACCTTCATCTGGAGAGCACGAGAGGGGAAGGAAGCAGGTTTATCATGCATCTGCCTTTGACCCTTACCATCATCGAGAGCATCCGTTTTCAGACGGGGGACCGGTTCTTTGCAGTTCCGGCACACCAGGTTGTTCAGTTTGTCAATTACCAGCCGCAGGGGCAGGGACTGGTGATCCAGGAGGGCAGAGAGTTCTGGATCAGAGAGGGGCGGTATATTCCCGTCATTTCCCTGCGCAGGTTCTATCATATTCCGGGGACACCCAGGACCGGCACGGAAATTATGGCGTATGTCAGAGGGAGCACGAGAGAACTCTGTATCGTGGCTGACCGGGTGGCGGATCAGGGCAGTCTGGTGGAGAAATCGCTCCCTGCCATTTTAGGAAAGCATTTTAAAAAGTATACGGGAATCTCCGGGTGCAGCCTGTTGGGGGATGGAAGCATCTGCCTTCAGCTGGATATAGAGGACCTGGCGCGGAATACGGGAGGTGGAAAGACCCATGAATGACTTGAGGATGGCGGCAGAGAAGGAATGCGGAGAGGAACTGGAGTTTCTGTGTGTCCGCATGCCTGACGCAGTCTATGGATTCGAACTTGCCTGTATCCGGGAGATCATATGGAACAGCCGCATTACTCCGGTACCGTGTGTGCCGGAGTACTATGAAGGACTGTGCAACTGGAAAGGTACGATTATTCCCGCGGCTTCCTTAAATCGAATGACAGGGGAAGAAGAGAGCGCAGCCGGTGATCAGCCGGTGATTGTCATCGCGGAGGCGGGGACTCTGCAGTGCGGTTTCCTCGTACAGGAGGAACCTGAGATTTTAAGAGTGCCGGCAGAGGCGCGGCTTAGCGGGGATACACCGGAACGGATAGGTGAGATTCTGAAGATAAAAGCTGCGTATGCAGGGGATCAGGAAGTAGTTTATGTGATAGATACAGAGGAGACTTTAAAGTGCATGGTGGTATTTGACTGACCCGGACTGATCAGAAGAAGCGTGAAAGAAAAGAGATCCCGGTTTCTGCTGTAAAAAGCGGAAACGGGATCTCTCTGTTATGTGTGGGTATTCCTGTTTACTTTGCCGCTTCCTGCGAAAACTCTGTTGTTACCAGTTTGTCGTAAGGAACGCGTTCGTTAAGTTCGCCGGCTTCCTCCAGGATGTTTTCCAGAAGCTCGAAGCTGTCCTGCTCGAAGACGGTGTCGTCCTTCCAGGTATCCTGATCTTTGTAGCGGCCGACGATGGTGGCGATGGTATCCTCATCGGTCTCCTTGAACTGGGGCTGGATCACTTTGGCGATTTCTTCGGCGGAGTGGGTGTTGACGTATTCCAGGCCTTTCTGAATCGCGTTGGTGAATTTCTGAATGGTGTCGGGATTCTTTTCCAAATAGCTTTTTTTGACGCTGTAGGCGGTATAGGGGACATATCCGGAATCGACGCCGAGGGAGGCGATGACATGGCCGTTTCCTTCTTTTTCCAGACCTGTGGCAAACGGTTCAAACTCGACCGTGTAATCGGCATCGCTGCTGGTGAAGGCGGCGGCGGTCAAACCGAAGTTGATGCTCTGGTCGATGGTTAAATCTGTGGAAGGATCGATCCCGTTCTTCTTCAGGATGTATTCAAATACCATTTCGGGCATGCCTCCAGCCCTTCCGCCAAGCACTTTTTTACCCTTCAAATCAGCCCAGGTAAAATCGCTGTCGGCTTCCCTGCCAACCAGGAAGTTGCCGGCCCGCTGGGTCAGCTGGGCGAAGTTGACGGCGTAATCGTCGGAGCCCTGCTGGTAGACGTAGATGCTGGCCTCGGAGCCCATAAAGCCGATATCGGCGTCTCCGGAGATCAGGGCAGTCATAACCTTGTCGGCGCCTGCCCCGTTGACCAGCTTAAGGTCGAGTCCTTCATCCTCAAAATACCCCAGTTCAATGGCGGCATACTGGGGAGCGTAGAAGATAGAATGAGCGACTTCATTCAGGACCACCGGCTTAAGCTGTTTCCTTGTGGTCGTTTTACAGCCGGTCACACAGACGGCAAGCATGGATACGGCGAGAACGATGCTCACGATTTTTTTCATAGTATTCTCCTTTTTGTTGTTTCTCATAGTGACATTGTATGAAATGTGACAGGCTGCAGTTCCAAACTTTTGCATTTTACAGCGAAGTATGATATACTTTTCACGGAGAATTTTACGAAAGCAGGAGAGGGAATTATGGCATATCGAATGATTGTGCTGGATCTGGATGGCACGCTGACAAACCGGGATAAGGTGATCACACCGAGGACGAAGGAAGCTCTGATGAAGCTGAAAAGCCAGGGAGGAACCATCGTGCTTGCCTCCGGACGGCCTACCTACGGGATTATGCCGCTGGCAAGAGAGCTGGGGCTTACAGAGGATGGCGGTTATATTTTGTCCTTTAACGGGGGAAGGATTATAGAATGCAGATCGGGGGAGACTGTGTTTGCTAAGGAACTCCCTGTGGCCTCTAATAAAAAGATCATTGCGCTGGCGAAGGAACACGGCGTGAATATTCTTACCTATGAAGGCGACTGCATCATTACACCGGACTCCGGGGATATCTACGTAAAAAAAGAATCCGATATCAATAAGCTGGAGGTTCGCAAGGTAGAGAATTTTGCCGAATATGTGGATTTCCCGGTGGTGAAGTTTCTGCTTCTCGACGACGGAGATTATCTGGCTCTGGTGGAACCGAAGGTGAAAGCCGCGCTGGGCCGTGATTACAGTGTATACCGTTCAGAACCCTATTTCCTGGAGGTTCTGCCCAAAGGGATCGATAAGGCGGCATCGCTGGAGCGGCTGCTGACACGCCTCGATATGACGAAGGATGAGATGATTGCCTGCGGTGACGGATATAACGATCTCTCCATGATCCAGTATGCCGGACTGGGTGTGGCCATGGAAAATGCCGTTCTGCCTGTGAAAAATGCGGCGGATTACGTGACTCTTTCCAACAACGACGACGGCGTCGCTCACGTCATCGAAAAATTTATGCTGTCATGAGTGTCCGGGGGTGGACTTTATGACTTTAATATGTTAAAATACTCCATAGATGAAGATACAGCAAAAATGAAGGGGACTGATTGAAACCATGAACAAAAAAATCAAGACAGATGCGGTAGACCATCTGTTTCAGGCGATACTGACACTGAAGACACCGGAAGAGTGCTATACCTTTTTTGAGGATGTATGCACGGTTAATGAACTGCTCAGCTTATCCCAGCGGTATGAGGTGGCAAAGATGCTTCGGGAGGGACGCACGTATCTGGAGATTGCGGAGAAGACCGGGGCTTCCACAGCTACGATCAGCCGGGTGAACCGTTCGCTGAATTATGGTAACGACGGATATGATATGGTATTTAAACGTCTGGAAGAGACAGAAGAGAAATAAAGAAACGCTCCCTTTTGTGGGAACAGATTCCGTAAGGTACTGTTTCCCGAAAGGGAGCGTTTTATCTGCCGGGAAGAACGGGTTACTTTTTCTTTCTGGCCGGATTCGTTTCTCTGAGTTCATCAATCATCTGTTCCACCATCTGCTTTTTTAGATAGACGTCAAAGGACAATTCGCAGATAAAGGAGAATAGCTGTAAGTATTCCCTGTCTTCTTCAGCCAGGCTGTCATCCGTAAAGGTGCCGCCTGCACGCTCGTACTTTGCTTTCACGTCTTCCCGCAGATGTTCCATCTCTTTCGATTCCAGGGAGAAGATCTCTCTGTAGATGTCCTCCAGCGGAAGGTCATCCTTTCGGGCGAAATGTCCCGTGGTAATGGGACGGAACAATTCCTCGATATCGTTGATGGAAAGAATATTCTTAAAATAATAGATAAAAATCAGAAGCAGGATATGCTCTTTGGAATACTTCTTTTTATTGGGCGCAGGCAGCAGGTTGTTCTTGGCATAGTTGTTGATCATGGTTTTCGTCAGCACCTTATCTTCGGGATAGCGTTTCGTATCCTTCAGATGTTCATCCATAAATGTCGTAACCTGGTCCATGTAAAGATCAATGCCCGGAATCGCTTCCGGCCTGATATAGCTTAAGGTATCCAGATGGTTTAGGATATCCTGTATTCTTTCGTCATTCGTCTTCATAGTTTCACCTCATATCCTATTATATAGTATTCAATACTAGATGACAAGAGGTAAATAAGCGAAAAGAAAAACAGGTTTGCTAAATTTTTTTGAGATAACCTAAAAAACTTTCTTGACTTTTGCAGAATGTGTGATAATCTAGTTATATAACATGAAGAACGAAAGGAGATACATAGAATGAAAAAAGTATTGGCTACAGAAAAAGCACCGGCAGCAATCGGACCGTATTCCCAGGCAGTGAGAGGCGGAGATTACGTATACGTATCCGGCCAGCTTCCGATCGATCCGGCAACAGGAGCTTTTGCAGGCGAGGACATCGCTTCCCAGACGAAGCAGTCCTTAAGCAATATCAAGGCGATCTTAGAGAGCGAAGGCTTATCCATGGCGAACGTAGTAAAAACAACTGTTTTACTGCAGAATATCGGTGATTTTGGCGCTATGAATGATGTCTATGCAACCTTTTTTGAGGGCGCATGCCCGGCCAGAGCTGCATTTGAAGTAGCCGCTCTTCCAAAGGCTGCGCTTGTTGAGATCGAAGCGATCGCATACTGCGGAGAATAAGTGACAGATGATAACAGGGGTGTTCCGGACTTACGATTCGGAATGCTCCTGTTTTTTAGCCCTCCGGGCAGGAGGCGCACTCCGCACTGAGGAAGCATGGCTGTTTAAGCAACCGCGCTCCGGCGGCAAGGAATCATGTCGCGGAAGCGGTCCGTTTCTGCGCAGGCAGCGGAACAAAAATGTAGAAATCCGTCTGTATTTGCGAAAGAAAGAGGTTGCATAATGGCCGAGTTATATTATAATAAATAGGAAAGCCGGAATTGCCGGGCGGCGGCTGCCGCGCGGGGAAGATGGCATCAGCAGCAAGATTACATAGAAAACGAAAGCCGGGGAGTATGATGAGTTTGGAAAAAACTGCAGATGAATATCTGGCCGATATCCCCATGTGGACCAGAAAAAAGAATTCCCTGGAGGATATCAGGGCTTTTCTGGAGCGGATGGACAACCCCGACGAGAAGAGAAAGATCATTCATGTGGCCGGGACCAATGGAAAGGGTTCGGTCTGTGCATATATAACCTCCATGCTGATGGCAGGGGGATACCACACGGGGGCATTTATCTCGCCTCATCTGACCGATGTGCGGGAACGGTTCCTGTTCGACGGCGAACCGGTCGGGAAGGAACTGTTCGAGAACAGCTTCCGTGAGATCCGGGATTTATCGGAGCGTATGATGGGAGAGGGATACTGCCATCCGTCCTATTTTGAATTCCTGTTTTATATGGGGATAAAGCTGTTTGACCAGGCGGAGAGCGGCTTTACGGTTTTGGAGACGGGGCTTGGAGGAAGACTGGACACGACCAATGTGATCCGGCACCCGCTGGCCGTGGTTATCACTTCCATCAGTCTGGATCATACGCAGTATTTAGGCGATACCGTGGAAAAAATCGCTTACCAGAAGGCAGGAATCATTAAGCCGGGCGTTCCGGTCATATATGAGAGAGAGGACCCGCGGACAGCCGCTGTGATAGAAAAGGAAGCCGCTGCCAGCCACAGCGCGGTTTATCCGGTGGACAGGCAGGGCTATGTGATAGATGGCTGGGAGGAACACGGAATCCGGGCGCGGCTTGAGCGGCTTGACGGCAGTTACCTTCCTGTGCTGATTCCATCCCAGGCGGAATATCAGGTGATGAATGCGCTGGCTGCATTGAGGACAGTGGAAGTCCTTGCGCAGCAGAATGGTGATATCCAGTTATCGGAGGAAACGCTTAAGCGCGGACTGGAGACCATGAGATGGCCGGCGCGCATGGAAGAGGCAGCGCCGGGGCTTTACCTGGATGGAGCACATAATCCGGGCGGGATGGAAGCATTTATCAAGACAGCCGCACGTCTCTGCGAAACGGGCAGAAAGCGGGCCTTTCTTCTGTTTTCCTCGGTATCGGACAAAGCGCACGATACCATGATCCGTGAGATTGCGGCAGGCCTGCCGCTGGATGCAGTCGCCGTGGCTCATATCCAGTCGGACAGAGGGCTGGAGGCGGAAGTGCTGGAGGCGGAATTTAAGGCCGTTTCCGGATGCAGAATATATGGATTTGGTACGACAAAAGAGGCGCTTATGGCACTGCTCGCATGGCAGGATGAGGATCATCTGCTGTTTTGTGTGGGATCCCTGTACCTGATGGGAGAGATAAAGACAATTCTTGGAGGAATGAGCGATGATTGATTTTGAAACCGAGATAAACGATTACAGACCAAGTCTGGAAGTAGATGCCATAGAGGACGCGATCGTGAGAAGCGATCTGACGGATATGAACGATCTGATGATGGAACTGATAAAGGAAGTCGGTAAGGAATAGGCAGGTAAGATATGGATTATGTAAGAAAAACCCGTGTCATTGCCAACAGCTATTATAACATGGGATTGGAGCGGGCGCGGCTTCGGGACTTGTCCGGCGCGGCCGAATGTTTAAAAAAGAGCCTTCATTTTAACAAGTACCAGACGGATGCCAGGAACCTTCTGGGCCTCATTTATTATGAGGTCGGGGAGGTGGGGGATGCGCTGGTTCAGTGGGTCATCAGCATGAACTTGCAGCCCCAGGAGAACCGGGCGGACTACTATCTGGGTGAGATCCAGAGAAAAAAGGGAAGTCTGGATACGGAACGCCACATGATCCGGCGGTTTAACCAGGCTCTGGTCTACGCCCAGAACGGCAGTGAGGACTTAGCGATCCTTCAGCTGGTTAAGGTGGTGGAGGCGAAGCCGAATTATGTGAAGGCGCAGCTGCTTCTGGCCATTCTCTGTATTGCGAGGGAGGATTACCAGAAAGCGGGAAAGGCAGTCTATAAGGTGCTGCAGATAGACAGGAATCACCCGAAGGCGCTCTGGTATAAGTCGATCGTCAAGGCAAACACAGGCAGCCGCAGCGAACGGGAGCCTGAAAAGAGAAAGCTGAAAAACGTCCTGTCCCACCGCCAGATGGAGGATGACGATGTCATCATACCACCCAGCTACAGAGAGAACACGAAGGATATGGCGGTCATTAATATTCTTGCGGGCCTGCTTCTCGGGGCGGCCGTCATCTTTTTCCTGGTCATGCCCGCGAATACAAGGGCGATCAATGAAAAACACAACCAGGAGATGCTTAAGTACAGTGAGAGCTTAAGCCAGGCGAATCAGAAGGCGGACAGCTTAAGCGCGCAGATCGCCGGCCTGGAGGAAGATAAAAAAACGGCGGAAGAGTCCCTGTCTGCATTTACCAACGACTCGGACAGCGTACTGGCCCAATACCAGAACGTGATCGGAATTCTGCAGGCCTATAAGAAGGATGATTTCACCACGGCGGTCAAGCTTTACGCCGATTTGAAAACGGAACTCATCGCGTCGCCGGATGTACTGGCCATTGTCGGAGAGGTGAAGACCGATATGGAGGAGCGGGGATATCAGGTGCTGGAAAGCCTTGGAGACGAGGCTTCGGGCGCGGGAGACAGTCAGACGGCTCTGGATTACTACTTAAAGAGCCTGGCTGTGAAACCGGATTACTGGGCAGCCAAGTATAAGGCGGCCGTCATTTACAAGGGAATGAATCAGAAGGAACAGGCAAACGAGATGTTTACGGACATCATAAATAACAGCAAAGATGAAACATTAACTGCACAGGCCAGAACGGAACGGGGATTCTAGGCGGGCAGAAAAGGAAGACACGACAGAAGAGAAAAGAGCTCTTTTGCCGTGTCTTTTTTTGTCCCGCGAGAGGGATTCTTTTTGGAAAGGAGAACTATGAACAAGCCACTATTTACTTATGAGGCGGATGGTCACGTGCTGATCGTCCACCTGCCGGAGGAGCTGGACCACCACAACTGCACCGGCTTAAAATATGAAACGGATTTAATCCTTTCGGAAAATTATATCAACCGCATTGTGTTTGATTTTTCGGGGACACGGTTTATGGATTCCTCGGGGATTGGAGTTCTGTTGAACCGATACAAGCAGATGGCCCGGAGCGGAGGAAAGGTAACAATCTACGGAGCGGGAGCCCAGGTGCTCAGGATACTGAAAATGGGCGGCATATTAAAATTAATGAAATTATATGACTCAAAGGAAGACGCAGTCACAGGTTGAGGAGGAAAGCATGTTAGAAGAAAACAGACCAGAAGTTTTGAGAATGGAAATTGAGAGCCTGTCCCGGAACGAGGAGTTTGCAAGGGTTGTGGTATCCGTGTTCATGGCTCGGATGAACCCGACGCTGGAAGAACTGGACGATGTAAAGACCGCTGTATCGGAGGCCGTGACCAATGCGGTGATACACGGATATCAGGGAAATGGAGGAATCATCTATCTGGAGGTGAAGATTCTGGGACAGGAGCTGACCGTGACCGTGAAGGATACGGGTATCGGAATTCCCAACATCCCGCAGGCGATGGAACCGATGTTCACCACCGACCCGGAGGGAGAGAGGTCCGGCATGGGATTCTCCTTCATGGAGGCGTTTATGGATGAGGTGAGCGTGGAGTCAGAACCGGATAAGGGTACCGTTGTGACCATGAAAAAGAAGATTAACAGGTGAGTCCTATGGATGAGACCATGAGACTGATAGAAATGGCTCACGAAGGAGATAAAGAAGCACGCGACCGTCTGGTTACCGAGAATATGGGACTGATCTGGAGCATTGTGCGAAGATTTACAGGCCGGGGATATGACCCGGAGGACTTATTTCAGATTGGAAGCATCGGCCTCATGAAAGCCATCGACAAGTTCGACATGTCTTTCGACGTCAAGTTCTCCACCTATGCGGTCCCCATGATAACAGGAGAAATCAAGCGCTTTCTGAGGGATGACGGCATGATCAAGGTCAGCCGTTCGATCAAGGAGATGGGCACGCGTGTAAAATGTGTCAGAGAGGCGCTCGGCTTCACCCTTGGCCGGGAACCGACCATCGAGGAGATCGCCGGGGAGCTCGGAGCCAGCAAGGAGGAAGTGGCGGCTTCCATCGAGGCCGGAGCGGAGGTGGAATCCCTCTACCGGACGGTCAACAAAAATGATGAAAACAGCATTCTGCTCATCGACAAGATTGAGGAGGAAAGCTCCGCCCAGGAGGAACTGCTAAACCGGATGGTGCTGCGGGAACTGCTGACCGGACTCTCTGATAAAGACCGGGAAATCATAATCCGAAGATACTATTATAATGAAACCCAGAGCCAGATCGCTTCCCATCTGGGAATTTCGCAGGTCCAGGTTTCCAGGCTCGAAAAAAAGATTTTAAAGCAGATGCGCGAAAAATTATAGAATAAAATACTTCATACGGCTCATACTACTCATGAAAAGTGAAAGAAAAGGATGTGAGCACGTATGGAATCCATGAAACATAAGCTGGGAATTGCACTCCTTGTCGTATGCCTGATCGCGGTGGCTGCCTTTGTATGGTACTTCATTGCCGCGGTGCCGGATGGCGGCGAAATGGATGGAACGCTGGTAGAACTCATCCGGAAAGCGGGGCAGATAAGAATATGAGTAAGACTGTCTATTTAAACATCAGCCAGATAACTGAGGTCCATCACAAGGAGGTTCAGTTAAAGGATGTGGCGACGGTCTACTGCGATGATTCCGCCGTAACAAACAAATGCAATGCCCTGCGCATTAAAACGATTCATCTGGACAGAAATAAACGGTATGTGGAGAGCACGCTGGATGTGATTAAGAAGATCACGGAGATGGATCCGTCAATCACCGTCAACAATGTGGGTGAGGTGGATTTTATCATCGATTACCACCGGCCGAAGTCTCCAAACTGGGTGTGGGAATGGATCAAGACCATATTTGTCTGTATTATCTGTTTCTGCGGTGCGTCCTTTGCCATCATGACCTTTAACAATGATGGAGGGGTGAAGGATGTATTCGGCGAGATTTACCAGATCGTCATGGGGAAGGAATCAAGCGGCTTCACGATCCTTGAGGTGAGCTATTCCGCAGGACTGGCGCTGGGGATCATCGGTTTCTTCAATCATTTCGCTAAAATTAAAATTAATACGGATCCGACACCGCTGGAGGTGGAGATGCGCCTTTACGAAGACAGCATCAGCAAGACTCTGATCCAGAACGATGGAAGAAAGGAGCAGGACATTGACATTACTTAAAGGACTGTTCCTCATGTTTCTCGGTCTCAGTGCCGGCGGCATCATAGCGGCCGGCGTATTTGCATTTTTGGCTATCATCGGCGTCTTTCCGAGGCTGATCGGGAAGACCCGCACCAACAGGCATATTTTTCTGTATGAGACAGTGATTATTATAGGCGGTGTACTGGGAAATGTATCCGATCTCTATGAGTTTCCGCTGCTGATGGGGGGAAATATGGTGCTGGGGATATACGGTCTGGCGGTGGGAATCTTCGTTGGCTGTCTCGTCATGTCCCTGGCGGAGACACTGAAAGCGCTGCCGGTTATCAGCCGGCGGATTCATCTGGCCGTAGGTCTGCAGTACTTAATCCTTTCTATTGGCCTTGGGAAGCTGATCGGCTCCCTCGTATATTTCTCCGGAAATTTTGGAAAATAGGATAAGAACCGTCACAGAGCAGAAAACAGGAATCGGAGGTAAAATATGGAGATTAACAAGCAGGCATACGATGCCTATGTAAAAGAGGTGACACCGACCCATAACAAATGGCTGAGCCTCGTGAAAGCATTTTTGGTGGGAGGCGTAATCTGCACCATCGGGCAGCTGGTGAGCACCTGGTTTATGAACGGCGGGATGGACAAGGATACGGCGGCCTCCTGGACGCTGCTGGTCCTGATCGCAGGAAGCGTTATACTGACAGGACTGAACATTTACCCGAAGATCGTAAAATTCGGCGGCGCCGGCGCCCTCGTCCCGATCACGGGATTTGCCAACTCGGTGGTGGCTCCCGCTGTGGAATTCAAAGCGGAAGGCCAGGTATTCGGTATTGGCTGCAAGATATTCACCATTGCAGGCCCTGTGATCCTGTACGGAATACTGAGCAGCTGGATTCTCGGAATTCTCTATTGGATCGGCCGGTGGGCCGGTATATTTTAAGTAAGGAAGCGATAATGATTCGTGATCAGCACTCTCTGTCCCGGCGGTCCCGCCGGGGCATTTTTATTCAGGAGGGATGGCAGGCAGATGAATAGAAAAAACGGAAAATGGAGAAAGTAGCATAGTAGAGAGAAAAATACGGTGTTCAGAGAAATGGAGTGAGTGACAGAATGCAGGTAGGAAAAGCGAGTATTAAATTTGAGGAACCGCCGGTGATAGAAAGTATGGCTTCCATCGTCGGCAAGAAGGAGGGGGAAGGCCCCCTCGGAAAGCTGTTCGACGTGGTGGAGCAGGACGACATGTTTGGCGCGGACACCTGGGAGCAGGCGGAGAGCGCGCTGCAGAAGCAGACGGCAGACTTGGCCATTGAAAAGGGGGATATCCGGAAAAAGGATATCCGGTATCTGTTTGCAGGGGATTTGCTGGGACAGCTGATCGCCACCTCCTTCGGAACGGTGGATTTGGAGATTCCCCTGTTCGGGCTTTACGGAGCGTGTTCTACCATGGGGGAGGCCCTAAACTTAGGCGCAATGACTGTGGCCGCCGGATATGCGGACAAGATCATCGCAATGGCCTCCAGCCACTTTGCGACGGCGGAAAAGCAGTTCCGTTTTCCTCTGGCCTATGGGAACCAGCGGCCGTTTTCAGCTACATGGACGGTGACAGGCTGCGGAGCCGTTGTGGTATCGAAGCACAAGAACGAGGGCATAGCAGCCATTACAGGCATCACCACGGGCCGTATGGTAGATATGGGAAGTAAGGACTCCATGAACATGGGGGCAGCCATGGCGCCGGCGGCGTTCCATACCATCGAGCAGAACTTTGAAGACTTTGGAGTGGATGAATCGTACTATGACAAGATCATCACAGGTGATTTAGGAGAGATCGGACGCACCATTCTCCTTGATTTCATGAAGAACAAGGATCACAAGCTGGAGGAAATCCATACGGACTGCGGGATCGAGATCTATGACCAGGAGACACAGGACACCCATGCGGGCGGAAGCGGCTGCGGCTGTTCGGCGGCTACCCTGTGTTCCTACATTCTTCCAAAGATTAAAGATGGAACCTGGAAGCGGGTGCTGTTTGTACCCACGGGAGCGCTGCTTTCCACGGTCAGCTTTAACGAGGGACAGCCGATTCCCGGTATTGCGCACGCGGTGATGCTGGAGCATATCGGATAATCTGTATTTGGCCCCGGGCCAGGTTCTGGGAAGCTGTTTCCGGAAAGAAAGGAGAATGACAATGGAATTTGTAAAAGCATTTATCGTAGGCGGAGTGATCTGCGCCCTGGTTCAGATCCTCATGGACAACACGAAGCTGATGCCGGGCCGCATTATGGTACTTCTCGTAGTGAGCGGCACGATTCTCGGCGCTCTGGGCCTCTATCAGCCGTTTGCAGACTGGGCAGGCGCCGGAGCCACAGTACCTCTGCTCGGCTTCGGAAACACGCTCTGGAAGGGCGTGTGGAAGAGCATGGGAGAGGACGGACTTCTGGGTGTCTTTGAAGGCGGATTTACCGCCAGTGCAGTCGGGATCTCGGGAGCGCTGATCTTTGGATATCTGGGGTCGGTGATTTTTAAACCGAAGATGAAATAAGCGGCAGGAAATGACAGAAAAAAGAAAACACTGGAGAACAGCCGGTATCCGGACTGATCATCTCCAGTGCTTTTTTATGGGGTAAAACGGATTACTGTCCTCCCGGGCTCATCTGAACCGGAGATCCGGCTGTCGGTGCCGGACTGGTCTGCGTGTTAGGCGACACATAGCCGGGGCCGTAGGGCAGTGTTCCCGGAGCCACTGTCTCGGGCATTCCGGTATCATCCGAAGGCGGTATAATGACAGACGCCTCGGTGTGGATCGGGCAGTAGCCCGGCATTGCAAATACGGAATCATCCGTGGTCCCTTCTTCGCCGGCCGGCAGCGCCATGAATACGGCGGTCGTCCGTTCCGGACAGAATGGGGTTGGCAGACAATGGGATTCCGCACATACCGTGGCGCGTACGTGGTTGTTGCACACATCCGTGGGGACGGTTCCTTTGGCGAAATATTCCGTATATACGGCGTTGCCTCTCGGGTCGTTGGTGCAGACACCGGCGACGGGGAGTTTGCCGGACTTCCGGCAGATCTGCGCGGTCTCCACACTGTCCGGCACGGTAAAGCCCGGATCGGACATGCCCTCGTGCACACGGGTCATAATTTTTTTCCAGATAGCCTTGTGGAAGGAGGTTCCGCCGTTTTTCTTGGTCAGCTTCTGATTGTTGTCACAGCCGCCCCAGATGCCTGCGGTATAGTACGGAGTGTATCCGACGAACCAGATATCGTTGTTGGAGGTCGTCGTTCCGCTCTTGCCGGCATTGGACATGCCGGGAATATTGGCCGACGAGCTGGTGGAGCTGGGGCCGGCGCCCGGACGTGCAAACTTCCGGCTGCTTTCCATGGAATCGGCCATGGCATCCGTCAATAAGAACGCCGTGGAATCTTTGAGCACGCGGTGGGTCTCCGGCGTATTGTCGATCAGCACCTTGCCGTTGTGATCAATGATCTTTGTAAAGAAGACCGGCTTCGTATAGACGCCGCCGTTGGCGATGGTGGCGTAGGCCGCCGTCATCTCCAAGTTGGACACACCGTCGGTGATTCCGCCCAGGGCGAGAGCCGCGTTGTAGTCTGTATCGGTCAGCGATGTGATGCCGAAGTTCTTCGCGTATTCCACACCGAGCTGCGGTGTGACGGTCTCCATCAGACAGCGGACCGCAACGATGTTCATGGAATAGATAATACCGTCACGGATACTGGAATAACCCTGGTAGCCGGAGCTGTACCAGTTGGAGAAGGTCTTCTTGCCAACCGTGTAAACCGAGTCGTAATAGACGGTTCCAAGCGTCGCTCCGCACGTATCCATGGCTGGAGCAAACGCAGTCAGCACCTTGAAGGTGGAACCCGGCTGGCGCAGGGTGTTGCTGGCACGGTTTAGAGTGAGACTCGCGGTCTTTTCTCCGCGCCCTCCGGCGATGGCCTTTACCTGTCCCGTCTTCTGATCCATGATGACGAAGGAGGCCTGTGGCTGCAGCGTCTTGTGAAGGGATTCACCGATGATGGTGTCGCCTTCCTTTAGAAGACTGTTCTTATAGTTTTCGATGTCGGCCTGTATCTCTTCCTCACTGTCGTACAGACCGTCATAGCTGCTGTCCCCGTTGTCTCGGTGGTAGCGTTTTAAATTCTCTTCGGAGTAGTGGGTGGTAGAGCCGTCTGCCCCGGTGACGGAGAGCCTGTATTCGATGGAATAGCGGGCCGCCGAATAGTTGTCGGGATTGTTGATCTCCTCGTCTACGATGGACTGGATCGTGGGATCCTGCGTCGTGTAGATAGAGAGTCCGCCGGAGTACAGCATGTTGTGAGCCTGGGTATTGGTGTAGCCAAGCTTTTCCTTCATGGCATCCTGTACCTGTTCTACCAGCTCGTCCGTAAAATAGCTGTAAGGGGTGGAAGTCTCCTTGGTGACGATCTCCACGTCCTGAATTCTGGAATAGACGTCGTCCGCCAGCGCTTCCTCCTGTTCGTCCTTGGAGATGTACCCCTGATCGACCATGTACTGCAGGATGACCTTCTGCTTGTCAGAGTTGGCCTTCTGTCCGGTTACCGGATTGAACTTTGACGGGTTCTGGGTGATGCCTGCAAGTACGGCGCATTCTGACAGCGTTAAGTCGGAGACCTCTTTATTAAAATATCGTCTCGCCGCTACCTTGACGCCCAGGGAGTTCTTTCCCAGGTTGATTGTGTTTAAGTAGTTTGTTATGATCTGCTCTTTTGACATGGCACTGTCCAGTTTGACGGCCAGATACCATTCCTGCATCTTTCGTTCCAGCCGCTCCCCGAAGCTTTTTTCCATACCTCCGCCAAAAACGCTGTTTTTAATCAGCTGCTGGGTGATGGTGCTTCCGCCGCCGGCAGAAGAGTCGCCTGTCAGTACGCCTTTTACCGCACGCATGATGGAGCGCAGATCGATACCGTTGTGCTCCCAGAATCTTGCGTCTTCGTAGGCCACGAACGCATTGATTAAGTTCCCCGGCAGTTCGTCGTAGCTTGCCTCCTCACGGTTGGAACCGGCGGTGACGAGAGTCTCGGTCACATTGCCGGCACTGTCATACACCGTAGTGGCGTATTCGTTTGGAACAATGGTTGCGATATCGACGTCAGGAGCATTGTCTATGATTCCTTTAACCATGCCAAATCCGATACTCCCGGCAACTACCAGGCAGAACAGGCACAGCACGAACAGACTCTTTAAAAAGGCAAGAAAAACCCGGCTGGTGTATTTCTTCGCTTTTGAATTGACGGATTTGATCTTTTTTTCCGTCTCATGTTTGCCATAGTTCATAGGAAACCTCCTTTACCGAATCATTATACCACAAACACTAAATTCGTGAAAGACCTCATTAAGTGTTCATAGTGTACCAGAGAATGAAAATCGATTCAACACTTACCAGTTTTGGAAGAAATTGCAAAGATTATACGTGGAAGCGAAAAAAGAGCAGAGAAAACATGCTTGATTAAGTGAAGGATTTTTTCTATAATTATGCTTAATAAACATGCGAAACAGCAAAGGAAACGAGGAACCATATGAGAAAGCCTTACAAGATATTATACCAGGGCGGGACCGCCGAGATCACAGAGAAGAAGTCCAGATTCATCGCCTCCCTGCGGCCGGTTCAATCGGAGGAGGAGGCTCTTTTATTTCTGGAAGAGACGAGAAAGAAATACTGGGATGCGCGCCATAACTGCTATGCCTGGATCATTGGGGAAAACGGGGAGCAGAAACGGTGCAGTGATGACGGCGAGCCATCCCAGACAGCGGGCCGTCCCATGCTGGATGTGCTGGAAGGAGAAGGCATCTGTAACGCCTGTGCCATCGTCACACGCTATTTCGGAGGGACCCTGCTTGGCACAGGAGGACTGGTCCGGGCTTATTCCGGCGCCGTCCAGGCCGGGATTAAGAGCAGTACGGTGCTGGCCGTGATGCCTGCGGTACGGACTGCGGTGACTACGGATTATAACGGAGTCGGAAAGATCCAGTATCTGCTGGGGCAGAGAAATATTACCATCCTGGACAGCCAGTATTCAGACCAGGTGGTTCTCACCGTGCTGATACCGGAAGAGGGAAAAGAACGGCTTCTTAAGGAATTAACTGATTTAACGAATGGAAGGGCCGGCATCGAGGTACAGGATGAGGTGGCTTACGGCATTCTGGATAAGCGGGTCATACTAATTGACTAATAAAAATAGGAATAATTCGATAACACAAGAAATGCTATTATAAGTTACCATATAAATATGTATTTTCAGTAAATAATATAAAAATATGAAGATAATAATAGAATTTCAGAGGGGTAATCCATAAAAGTTATAAGAAACATAAAAATGTTACATTTCGTTTTGCACAGGATCTTTCTATAATTTTCTTATCTGATAAATAAAGGAGGGGCTTGTGTGAAACAAAAAAGTAAAAACAGATGGAAGCGGACGTTCAGCATGTGTCTGGCATTTCAGATGACAGTTACAACGCCGGCCGCAGGAGTGACACTGCCTGTGGGAGATCAGGGGTCAAAGATCAACACGGGACGGTATGCGGCGGTATTTGATCCGGCGTCAGGCGGCGGAAGCCTTGCGCTGTTTCAGGGCAGCAGCCCGGATCAGGCGTGGAACACCATGGATGAAGCGCTGATTCCTGGTACAACGATGTTGTGGGATGGCAGCAGCGGATTTGAGAAACTGCAGATTACACCGGAGACCGTGCTGAGCACAGGGTTAAGTACCGGTGCGGCAATGGGAATCCGGCTGGGCAATGAGGCGGAAGGTGTAAAATCCTGGTTCCTGTTTGAGGATGAGATCATCTGTGCCGGAGCCGGGGTAAAGGCGCACGATTCAGAAAACAAGAGACTCGTGACCGTTGTGGATACCATCCCGGTTACCGGAAAGACAAAGCTGGCGCTGACAAATCCCAGCAACGGATTCAGGAATGTGCGCAATGCCAGCGGGGAAGGCGGAGTGTGGGCGCCGCTGGTCAATACGGCGACCCAGGGGGTTCATACCCAGAGAAACTGGCTCAGTGCCGCCTCAGGAAACGGAGGGGCTAAGGACCTGGACTGGTCCTACATATTCGGCGACGGAGAAAGCGGATCTTATCTTACGAAAGAATCGGTTTATTACAGGCTGAATACGAAAGGAACAGATACGGCTCAGCTTGCCGAGCTGTTTCTGGCGCCGCAGGAGACGTACCAGTACGCGATGGTGGCCGGAAAGACTACGGATGATTATTCCAATACCAGCCTGTACCAGACAGATGCCAGACTCCTTGTAAATACGACTGCAGTCCAGGCAGCAGCCGATGTGGGAGAAGGGGTACTGGCTGTCACCAAGTGGGAACCGGGAACTCTCCGGCTGGATAATCAGGTGGTTCCCGTTACCATGGATTCACCGGGGGCTCTGGAATTGAAAAAAGATCCCTCTACAGGAAATATCGAGCTTACTGTGGCCAAGATTCCGTCTCAGACCGTGGGATCTGTAAAACTCGTTCTTGAAGCGGCAGGCAAACAGGTTCTGTCGGTTTCAAACCCGAAAGCACTGCAGGAAGCAGTCATGGGGGAGAGCGTAGCCCTTACGTTTGATACGGCCGCCATGGGAGGTGCTCCGGTTACTGTGGCGATTGAGGGAAAAGTTCCGGACGCTCTGACCGGGGACGAGATTACTCTTGTACGGGGACAGGATGGCCGGATTCAGGCGCCGGATTCCTTACACGGCCCGATTCGGTGGGAAGTGAAGATACCAAAGCCTGACGGGAGCTTCGTCCGCAATGCGGGGAGCAGTAAAATCAAGCGGGAATTAAAGGACGGAGAAACGGATGGAACCAGAAAAGCCGGTGACACCGACGGCAGCCATATCGCATCGATAAAAGGAACCGCAGATGGATACGGGATCATAACCGCGCGGGAAAAGGGAACCGTAAGCATCGTAGCTGCAGATGAAAGCGGGACGACTGCGACATGGCTTGTTACCGTTCTCTATGAAGACCCGGATCAGCTGCCTGCCGCGGACGCTTCTGATTTTGCGGCAATCCGCAGGCGCTGGAAGGAATCTATGATTGGAGACGACTTAACGGTCCTGGAAGGCGGCAGGGAGATTCTTCAAAAGATTGATGAGCAGGCGGAAACTGCCTGGGAAGCGTATGCGTACAAGGGGCAGGAGTCCTGCCCGGGCATTCCATGGCCGGCGGATGAAGGCGCGGCTGGAAATGCAGAGATACCGTATGAGGATGATGCAGTGGAGTTCCGGCCGGCATTTAAAAAGCTCCTGGCGATGGCCAGCGCTTACGCGGCAAAGGGAAGCCGGTATTACCAGGATCCTGTGATGCTGAGCGATATGAAGAATATTCTGGACTGGCTCTGTTCCACCTGCTATACGCCAAAGACACAGACAGATAACTGGTGGACCTGGGAAATTGGTCTGCCGAAGGACTTAATCCCGGCCCTGGTGCTTTTATATGACGATCTCACGCCGGAAGAGACTGCGCTCTATACGGAGGCACTCTATTTCTTTCAGCCGGATCCTTATCACGAGGGGATCATCGGAACCGGAAGCACCCATGCACAGGGATACAGGACGGCGCAGGGAGCCAATATCATCGACTGCTCCAGGACCGCTCTGGGACTGGGGATATTAAGGGAGGACAATGAACTGGTTTACCTGGCGTCAAAAGCCTCTGCGGAAACGTTTGTTATCCAGTCGGTGGAAGACAGCACAAAGATTGCGGATCAGGGCTACACCAGCGGATTCTACGCAGACGGCTCCTACCTCGATCATTCCCATGTGCCGTATCTCGGTTCCTACGGGATCGAGTTCCTGAAGGGCGGTGTGGGACTGCCGCCTCTGCTTGCGAAAACACCGTGGGATTATCCGCGGGAGGTACAGGAAAATCTGGAGTTTTACCTGAAGGAAGGCTTTCTAAACGGGATGTATAACGGGCTGATGTTAGACGGACTGAAGGGACGTTCCGTATCCAGACCGGGAGCAGGCAACCGGGCTTCAGGCAGGGAGGCCATGACCCTGATGATACAGCTTATGAATTCCGTTTCTTCTGATGTGGAAGAGGAGCTGAAGAGTGCTTTAAAGGCATGGATTGAACTTGATCCGGGCTTTCTGGACTCTCTTACCGGTGCAGAAAATATGGCGGTAAAAGAGAAGGCCATGGAAATCAGGGACGATGATTCTATCGCAGGCGGCGTACAGCCGGTTCATAAGAATTTTCCGCTTATGGACCGTGCGATTCACAGAACGGAAGACTTCCAGCTGGCGCTGTCCATGTACTCCGAGCGTATTCAGAATACGGAGATCATGAATCACGAGAACCGTTACGGCTGGCATCAGGGAAGCGGTATGACCTATTTGTATAACAGCGACATCCTGCAGTATACGGAGAATTTCTGGAATACGGTGAATCCGCTGCGGCTGGCAGGTACGACGGTCGTTTCCAAGGATATCGGCACGGGACAGCCTGACAGCTCAGGATTTGCCCAGGGAGGAGATTTCCGGTCGAGAGAATCCTGGGTAGGCGGAAGTGTCATCGGCAATAACGGAATCAACGGCATGTCCATGACCGGCGAGGTACGGGTCAAGGAAGGGGAGGGATCGCCTTCGGTACCGTATTCCCCTGAATTTTCGGCCAGGAAGTCCTGGTTTATGTTTGACGGACAGATCGTGTGTCTGGGTGCCGGAATCACCAATTCCGGAGAGTCCAGCCCGGTGGAGAGTATTATCGAAAACCGCAGGCTCAGAGCGGAGGCGGACAATGTGCTGACTGTAAACGGTGAGGCAGAAGCACTGCCGGTTCAGGAGGCCGGTCTGGAGGACATCGTATCAGGCAGCGCCGATGTATCCGGAACCAGCATTCCCAATGTGTCCTGGGCCCACCTGGAAGGCAACGTGGAAGGCAGTGACATCGGTTACTATTTCCCGGGAGGAGATCAGACCATTTCTGTCAGAAAAGGAAAAAATGCGGGAGACTGGTCGCTGATCGGCACGTCGGAGGGCGCCGCTTCGGAAACTTACCTGGAGATGTGGTTTGACCATGGGGCAAACCCGAAAAATGATACGTATGAATACGTGCTTTTACCGGGGCTTAGCGCCGGGGAGACAGAAAGCTATTCAAAGGAGCCGGGGATCACAGTTCTGGCTAACACGCCTTTCGTTCAGGCGGTATCCACGGCGGATGGCCTTTTGACCGGGGCCAACTTCTGGACGGATCAACCTGCACAGCTGGGAGCGCTGTCTGTAAACAGGGCGGCGTCTGTCATGACAGAAGAGAGTGATGACGGTATTCTGACAGTGGCTGTTTCCGATCCGACCATGAAGAATACAGGATCCATAACGGTGGATATAGAACGGCCGGCGGAAGAGGTTGTGAGTCACGACGAGAACGTGGATGTGCTGCTGACGGACAATGGAGTGAGACTGGTGGTTCATACAAAGGGAACCAATGGAGGCAGCTCCTGTGCGTCTGTGAGAGTGACTTCTCCGGTAACGCCTCCCACGGCAGAACGGGTGGTGAAGCTGATTACTCTGGCCGCAGAAGCTGCAGAAGCCGCAGGTGATTACGGAGAGGAAGAAGTGATCAAAGCGGTGAAGGAAGCGCTTGCCGCGGTCTGGGAGGTATCGAATGAAGAGCTGGCAGAGTACTGCATGGATGAACTGCTGGTTCTGGAAGAACTGTACAGAGGCGTTATGTCTGCCGGCGGGATTCACGCAGAAGTCCGGATCGAAACTCCGGGACAGATGGATGCAGAGGTGACGGCGGCAGGTGCTCTGCTCAATATCCCGTGGCCGGAGAGTCTGATTCCAGCTACACCGTCCCAGGCGGTGAAGGCAACGTCTTCCAATGCCGGTTACGAAGCGCCGGGAACCGTGAAGCCTTCTGTGGCGAGCCCTTCCACGGCGACACCATCTTCTGCGAAACGGGAGACGGCAAAACGGGAAAATGTGAACCAGGTGACTGAGAGTCCGGAGGCAGCAAAGCATGCCGAAATACGCTCTGTCATTATAAAGGTAACAGAAAGCGGAGATCCGGAAAGGCTGGAGGGAGACTGGAAGCGGTCCTGTAAGTTCCAGCTTTATCTGGAAGATGAAAACGGAGTGAGAAGCGGCCCGGCCGTCTGGAGAGCGCCTTTGAAGGCAGGGATGAAATTTGGCGGAGACCAGGTGCAGACCGATACGATTCGTGCACTGTTAAAAACGGGAAGCGGAGAACTTAAGCCGCTGCCGCTCAGCCGGGACGAAGGCGTGATATCTTTTATTCTCCCGGAAAGTGCAGATGTATATCTGACCGGTAATAAGACTCCCGATGCAGAAGAAATTTTCCATGTGTCAATCGAGGAAGGATTAACAGGCGGCGTGATTACCGCATCACCCCTAAGCGGTAAAAAGGGAACAAGAGTAACCGTGAAGGCAGTTCCTGACAGCGGCTTCCGGCTGGTCAGCCTGTCGGCCAACGGAAAAACACTTACCGCCGACGGGGAAGGCCGCAGTTCCTTTGTGCTCCGGGAAGATACACATCTGACAGGCGTATTTAAACGGATCAGCGGCGGCGGAAGCACCGGTTCCGGTACAGGATCGTCTTCTGCGGTCCGCAGTGGCTGGAAGAAATCCGGTGAGGTGTGGTACTATTATGATGCCGGCGGAAGCATGGTGACAGGCTGGCTTCTGGACAATGGAAAATGGTACTGGCTGGCCGCCGACGGCGCTATGAAGACAGGCTGGCTCTTTAACGAGACTGACGGCTTCTGGTACTATCTGAATGCGGATGGTTCCATGGCAGAAGGCTGGAATCTGATTCACGACAACTGGTATTATTTTGCGCCTCAGACGGAGGGGAGTCCGGGCTGGAAGCAGATAAATAACCGCTGGGTTTATGAAAAACCGGAGACGGTTTCCCGTCCTCACGGTGCCATGTACAGCGGCTGCACAACGCCGGATGGATATTCCGTTGATGAGAACGGAGCAAGGAAGTAAGCATTACCATTTTTACACGCAGAGATTTCCGAATTGCTGGAAATCTCTGCTTTTTATTTACCGGAGCGTGAGCCGGTTAAGAAAATATTTATTTTTCTTCCCTGTTTTTTAGACAAAATCTGCGTCCGGCATTAAGATTCCTCCTTTATGATTCTCTCATCAAGGAGGTCTTTTTTATGGATATACAGGCACTGACACAGTATTTTCTGCAGTATGGAGCAGTTTTTATATTTGTAATTGTTTTGCTGGAATATTTGAATCTGCCGGGATTCCCGGCCGGGGTTATCATGCCGTTAGCAGGGATCTGGGCGGCAAAAGGGCAGATCGGACTGGGCATGGCCCTGCTCTTAGCGCTGGCTGCGGGAATGCTGGGAAGCTGGATTTTGTACGGGCTGGGAAGGCTGGGCGGCCATATGCTGCTGGAGAAGTATTTAAAGAAGTTTCCCGCCCAGCGCCCGGTCATAGAGAAGAATTTTGCCATGCTGGAACGGCGCGGAGCTGTCGGAATCTTTGTCAGCAAGCTGATTCCCATGGTCAGAACTGTAATATCTATTCCGGCTGGTGTGATCCGCATGAATTTTATCAAATACAGCGTAAGCTCGGCACTTGGCATTTTTGTATGGAACTTTTTCCTGATAGGGGCCGGTTACTGGCTCGGTGACAGGGCCATCAGTCTGTTTTCTTAAAAGGAGGAACAAATGAAGATTGCAATGTTAACGAATAACTACAAACCATTCATCGGCGGCGTTCCGATTTCCATCGAGCGCCTGGCAGAAGGGCTGCGGAATCTGGGGCACCAGGTGACGGTGTTTGCACCGGAAGGGGCAGGCTGTAAGGAGGAACCGGGTGTTGTGAGATACCGGGTTCTCTATGAACAGCGGGATAAAGGGCTGGTGATCGGAAACTTTATCGATAAGCGGATTGAGAAAGAGTTCCGCGACGGACAGTTTGACGTAATCCATGTGCATCACCCGGTCGTGATAGGATTTACCGCCGTCTATTTAAGTAAAAAATACGGAATTCCGCTGGCATATACGTATCATACCCGTTACGAAGAATATCTTCATTATTTTAAACTGTATGAACGGATGACAGCGGGGCGGGAGCCTGTGAGAAACGCAGCGCGCTTTAGCAGGGAAGTGCTCGTACCGAAGTATCTGACCGCATTTGCGGATCAGTGTGATACGGTATTTGTACCGACCGCGTCCATGAAGGAATGTCTGGTGGAGCAGGGAGTCGCGGCTCCGATGGAAGTCCTTCCCACAGGAATCAGCACAGCTGCTTTTAAACGAGATCCTGACCGCGAGAAAGAGATCCGTTCCCGGTATCTGGACGGAGAAAAATGGCTGTTTGCTACGACTGCACGCCTGGAAAAGGAGAAAAATCTCGATTTCCTGCTGCGGGGAGCCGCCTGTCTCAGGAACATGGTGGGGGACAGCTTCCGAATTCTTGTAATCGGGGAGGGAACCAGGAAAGAGTCGCTTAAAAATATGGCGGAGGAGCTGGGGATCGGACGTCAGATCGTATTTGCCGGCCGGGTTCCCAATACCGAAGTATCCCATTATCTCCATGCGGCCGACGGTTTTTTATTTGCCTCAAAATCGGAGACACAGGGAATTGTCCTTTTGGAAGCCATGGCAGCGGGCTGTCCCGTAGTCGCAGTGCGCGCCAGCGGAGTCGTCGACGTTGTCAGACAGGAAAAGAACGGCTTCATGACAGAAGAGAACGAAGAAGCGTGGGCATCTGCCGCCGCACGGCTTATGACAGATCCGCAGCTGTACCGGAAATTATCGGCGGGAGCCGTGGAAACTGCTTCCTTATATAAAGAGGAGGCGGTGGCGAAGGAAGCGGAAAAACAGTACCGGAAAATGATCGGGAGGAGGGGCTGTCCGGATGAGGAATCCAGTGGTCAAAGCCGGTTTATGCCGACTTTCCTACGGCTATTTACGATTGCTTGACAAAACGGTGCGCCTGAAGACCGAATTTCCGGCGGAAATGGACCGGGCCGGTTATTCCAGAGCCTTCTCCATAAAAAACGATGGGACCACTATAAAATTCCCCTGCCGCTTACAACGATTACAGTGACTGCGGAGAAATTCGGAATCGTAGACCGAAAGGGCGGAGAAGGCAAAAAACTGAAAAACACCTTGCAATCTGGTATATAGGGTGCTATACTAATTTATTGTGAAGAGTGTAAATGAAACTAAGGACAGTATAGAGTCCTTAGTTTTTTATTGAGTTTTTATCCAAAGGAAAGAAGAGTACACATATTATGAAGATGAAACGAGAAGACGTCAGAAATGTAGCCATCATCGCCCACGTTGACCACGGTAAAACCACCCTGGTGGATGCCCTGCTCAGACAGAGCGGGATTTTCCGCGAGAATCAGGAAGTTGTTGACCGGGTTATGGACTCCAATGATATCGAGAGAGAGCGTGGTATTACCATCCTTTCCAAGAATACCGCTGTCAACTACAACGGTACGAAGATCAACATTATCGATACGCCAGGCCATGCGGATTTTGGCGGCGAGGTTGAGCGTGTCTTAAAGATGGTAAACGGAGTTATTCTGGTGGTGGATGCCTACGAGGGCGTTATGCCGCAGACGAAGTTTGTTCTGCGCAAGGCGCTGGAACTGGGCCTCTCCGTTGTAGCCTGTATCAATAAGATTGACCGTCCGGAGGCGAGACCGGATGAGGTGGAAGAGGAAGTATTAGAGCTTCTCATGGATCTTGATGCGACAGAAGAGCAGTTAGACTGCCCGTTCCTTTATGCATCTGCCAAGGGCGGCTTTGCCAAGAAGAATTTAGACGATCCGGAAGAGAACATGAGCGCCTTATTCCAGACGATCATCGATCATATCCCGGCTCCGGAGGGAGACCCGGAAGCACCGACTCAGCTTCTGATCAGCACCATCGATTACAATGAGTATGTAGGCCGTATCGGCGTAGGTAAGGTGGACAACGGCTCGATCCGCGTCAATCAGGAATGTGTCATCGTAAACCACCACGACCCGGAGAAGATGCGCAAGGTCAAGGTCGGCAAGTTATATGAGTACGAGGGACTGAACAAGGTGGAAGTGACGGAAGCGGGAATCGGCGCCATCGTTGCGATCTCCGGTATCGCGGATATTCATATCGGTGATACGCTCTGCTCCCCGGATAATCCGGAAGCCATTCCGTTCCAGAAGATATCCGAGCCGACCATCGCCATGAATTTCATGGTGAATGACAGCCCGCTGGCAGGACAGGAAGGTAAATTTATCACTTCCCGCCATATCAGAGAGCGTCTGTTCCGCGAACTGAACACCGATGTCAGCCTTCGCGTGGAGGAGACCGATTCTCCTGACTGTTTTAAGGTATCCGGCCGCGGCGAGCTGCACCTTTCCGTTCTGATTGAAAACATGAGAAGAGAGAACTTTGAGTTCGCAGTCAGCAAGGCTGAGGTCCTTTACCAGTACGATGAAAGAAACCGCAAACTGGAGCCGATGGAGATCGCCTATATCGATGTGCCGGAGGAATTTACCGGTGCGGTTATCCAGAAGCTGACCAGCAGAAAAGGAGAACTGCAGGGAATGAGCCCGGCTAACGGGGGCTATACAAGACTGGAATTCTCCATTCCGTCCAGAGGCCTGATCGGCTACCGTGGTGAGTTCATGACCGACACAAAGGGAAACGGTATCATGAACACGGCGTTTGACGGCTATGCTCCTTACAAGGGAGACTTATCCTACCGTAAGACCGGTTCCCTGATTGCTTATGAGTCCGGTGAATCCATTACCTACGGTCTGTTCAATGCGCAGGAGCGAGGCATCCTGTTCATCGGAGCCGGCGTGAAGGTTTACTCCGGTATGGTAATCGGACAGAACCCGAAGGCGGAGGATATCGAGATCAACGTCTGCAAGACGAAGAAGCTGACCAACACCCGTTCCTCCAGCGCCGACGAGGCCCTGAAACTGACGACGCCGAAGGAGATGAGCCTGGAGCAGTGCCTGGACTTTATCGATACCGACGAGCTTCTTGAAATCACACCGGTATCCTTAAGAATCAGAAAGAAGATCCTGGATCCGACGATGAGAAAGAGATCCTCGCTGAATAAAAAATCTTTGGGTTAATTGAAGGTAGAAAGATACGATCAACAACAGCCATACCGACGAAGCTGTGCTCTGCGGGAGAATACTCCTGCAGGGCATTTTTTGCATGATAGAAGCATATCCCAATCCGTTTTCGTGATCGTTCCTTCTTTCTCAGGCTGGCTTTCTAATGCCGAAACTGTCGATCTATGCGGAAAAAGGGCGGTGGCTGTTCTCCTTTCTCCGGTTTTTCGGGCAAATAAGGGGGTAACTGATTTTTTATGAGATCAGACGGGGATTTTCTGTCGATATTTTTGGATGTCTTCTTATCATTTCACGGAACAGCTGATCATACACTTAATATTAGCTGCAAAGCAAATTGTAACCATTCATCCGTGCATCGTTCCGGTTTTTATAAGCACGGCTGAACCGTTACTTCAAATTAGTGAAAGAAGAGGAGAAATACAATGTCGGAAAAAATGATTGAGAACAACAAAGTAAGCGTAATCGGGGAGATCATCTCCGGCTTCACCTTCAGCCATGAGGTATTCGGAGAAGGATTCTATATGGTGGACGTTGCGGTAAACCGCCTCAGCGAGCAGGCGGATATCATACCTCTTATGATATCGGAGCGGCTCATCGACGTAGAAGCGAATTACATAGGCTGTACTATTGAAGCCCTGGGACAATTCCGGTCCTATAACCGCCATGAAGGGACGAAAAACCGTCTGGTTCTGTCCATCTTCGTGCGTGAGATCCATTTCCTGGAGGAATTTACGGATTATACGAAAACAAATCAGATTTTTCTGGATGGATATATATGTAAGGCCCCTATTTACAGGAAGACTCCTCTCGGCAGAGAGATCGCGGATCTGCTGCTTGCCGTAAACCGGCCTTATGGAAAGTCGGACTACATTCCATGTATCGCGTGGGGAAGAAACGCCAGATACGCCTCCGGCTTCGAAGTCGGTGCGCGGGTAAAGGTCTGGGGCCGCGTGCAGAGCAGAGAGTATACGAAAAAACTCAGCGAAACCGAGTGTGAGAAGCGGATCGCTTACGAGGTTTCCGTCAGCAAGCTGGAATGCGCGGAATAGCGGAAGAGAAGGCAATATTAAGAAAACGGTAAGAAAACTTGCAAAAATTTAAATTTTGTGATACGATAAGCGGGTTCTAACGTAGTATATCAATATATTGCTTTTTTGCTGGTATGAGGTGCAAAAGGATGAGTAAAGGTACAATACAGGTTATATGCGGCGAAGGAAAAGGAAAGACGACGGCGGCGCTTGGCATGGGAATCTCTGCTCTGCTGAATGGGCAGACGGTAATCATGATACAGTTTTTAAAGGGCTGTCAGGAACTGGCCTCCTGTGAGATTTTAGAGCGGCTGGAACCGGAACTGAAGATATTCCGGTTTGAGAAGTCGGATGCGTTCTTCGAGACATTATCGGAAGAGCAGCAGAAGGAAGAGCGTATGAACATACGCAACGGCATGAATTTTGCAAGGAAAGTACTTTCGACCGGTGAATGTGACCTGGTTATTCTCGATGAGGTTCTGGGGCTGTTGGACCAGGGAATTATTGAGATGGATGAGATGAAGACACTGCTTCAGTCCAGGGTTGAGGAGATCGACCTGATTCTGACTGGAAAGGTATTCCCGAAGGAGCTGGATCCCTTCGTGGATGGTATCAGAGAAATTGATCATCTTAAAGTTGACAATACAAAGCAATAATGGTAGTATGGTAACATACATAATAAAGTAGAGGTTGCGTTGATTATGAGTATTCTGCCTGATGCATCGGGGTGCAGGTGAGGGTGGGGGAAAGGATGAGACGCCGAAGGACGGTACGGCCCGGGACGTATCTGTTCTGGGCATATGATGAAGAATCATATGACTGTCATCCTGCATGGATGGGGCGCTGCTTGAAGATAAGAAGTATTTACCGGATTCTGAACTTTAAGAGCTGACCCCGCTGTCAGCTCTTTTTCTCTGTAAAGAATGGCCGCTCTGCGGACCATATGGTAAGAGCATGAATGGCGCGGGGCGGGCGCATGATTTTATGTAGCAGAAACGTTGTCAACAGGAACAGATTGAATCAGGAGGATAAGACTATGGCACTTTTTGAAGGAGCAGGTGTAGCGCTGATTACACCATTTAAGGACAATGGAGAGGTGAATTACGAGAAGCTGGAAGAGCTGCTGGAGGAGCAGATCGCCGGCGGTACGGACAGCATCGTCATCTGTGGAACTACAGGTGAAGCCTCCACCATGACTCATGAGGAACATTTAAATGTAATCAAATATACGTGTGAAGTGGTAAATAAGAGGATTCCCGTTGTGGCCGGAACAGGTTCCAACTGTACGGAAACCGCTGTCTATCTTTCAAAGGAGGCGGAGAAATACGGGGCGGACGGATTGCTTCTCGTATCCCCGTATTATAACAAAGCGACTCAGAACGGCCTGATTGCACATTTTACCGCGGTAGCCGATGCTGTGAAGATTCCGATTATTCTTTACAATATACCGGGACGTACAGGCGTGACGATCGCTCCTCAGACGATTGTAACACTCTGTAAGAACGTGCCGAATATTGTCGGTGTCAAGGAGGCCAGTGGAAATATATCCAATATCGCCACCATGCTTGCGATGGCAGACGGCTGTGTGGATGTGTATTCCGGCAATGATGATCAGATCGTGCCGCTGCTTTCGCTCGGCGGAAAGGGTGTTATTTCGGTGCTGTCGAACGTAGCTCCGACACAGACCCATGAGATCTGCGCGTCCTATTTCCGCGGCGATGTGAAAGAGAGCGCGAGACTTCAGCTGGAGGCGATTCCGCTGATCAACGCCCTGTTCTGCGAAGTAAACCCGATTCCGGTCAAGGCGGCCATGAACTTAATGGGGAAGAAGGCTGGCCCGCTTCGTCTGCCGCTTACCGAGATGGAGCCTGCGAATCAGGAGCGTTTAAAGAAGGCCATGGAAGAATACGGAATCTTATAAAAACTTATATAACAAATGAATGCAGGGCCGGACGCATCGGTATCAGGGCGTCCGGCCCATTATAAAATGGAGGAAAACATAATGATAAAAATGGTGATGCACGGCTGCAATGGCGCCATGGGACAGGTTATTTCTAAAATTGTTGAAGAAGATGAGAATATTAAAATTGTTGCAGGAATTGATTTAAATGATACAGTACAACATTCATATCCGGTATTTCCTTCTCTGGAGGCGTGTACGGTGGACGCGGATGTCATAGTGGACTTTGCCTCTGCAAAGGCGGTGGACGGGCTGTTAACGTACTGTTCTGAGAAGAAGATGCCGGTGGTAGTGTGTACGACAGGGCTTTCCGAAGAGCAGATTCAGCATGTGGAAGAGACAGCCCGCCAGACTGCGGTACTTCGTTCCGCTAATATGTCGCTGGGGATCAATCTGCTGTTAAAGCTGGTGAAAGAGGCCGCTGAGGTTCTGGCGGCAGCCGGTTTCGACATTGAGATTCTGGAAAAACACCACAATAAAAAGGTGGACGCGCCCAGTGGGACTGCTCTGGCGCTGGCTGACTCCATCAATGAGGCGATGGACAACCACTACCACTATAAATACGACCGCTCCCAGACGAGGGAGAAGCGTCAGAAGGATGAGATCGGAATCCAGGCTGTTCGCGGAGGCTCCATCGTCGGTGAACACGACGTAATCTTCGCCGGTCAGGATGAGGTGATTACTTTCCAGCATACCGCTTATTCCAAGGCGATTTTTGCAAAGGGCGCGGTATCGGCAGCAAAGTTCCTGGCGGGAAAGGAACCGGGACTTTATACCATGGCGGATGTGATTGGATAAGCGAGGGGATGGATGAAGACGGCCAGTTACTGCGCAGCCTACCGGGGGCTTATGGATGAGGCGTATTTAACCTCGCTTCAGAAAGACCAACCGTTCAGGAACTGTTTGGCGGTCTGGTATTTGTGGAGAAGACACCTTCTCTGTGGTCTGGAATTACAATAGGAGGTTTAAGCGTGATAAAAGCAATCTTTTTCGATTTATTTTTTACTTTAGTTTATCCCTGTTATTTAGATGAAAATGAATATAATATCATTGGCATATCATCCTCTGAATGGGAAAAATATGCTGAAAACAGGATGCTATATAATGAGAGAGCGAAAGGAAAGATAAAAACCGAAAGAGAGATAATAGATAAAATTGTTAATAGTATGCCATATATATTGACGGATGAACAAAAACAGAGTATATTACAGAAACGCGAAGAGCGTATGAAGAGAGCATTACTGACAGTGGATAATAAGATTATTGAGATTCTTGGAAGAATTCATGTAAAGGGTGTCAAGACAGGTCTTATAAGTAATGCTGATATAATTGATATAAAATATTGGAATGAATCCCCGCTGTGTGAACTTTTCGATTCAGTCATATTTTCATGTGATGTAGGAATGCTGAAGCCTGAAACAGGAATTTATCAATTGGCTATGAAGACGTTAAATGTTAAGCCGGAAGAAAGTATATTTGTAGGTGACGGTGGATCAAACGAGTTGTGTGGTGCTCAAAATGCTGGTATGAAAACAATTTTTACCGAATATTTAGATTGTAAAACAGTAAACCAAAAAGAAAAGATTAATAAATATGCGGATTATCATATTAACAGCTTTGATGAAATTTTAAAATACATAGATTAACAGAATTTAATTTTTTGTTTTAAAAATGAAAACGGTTTTTGCGGAGTAGATTGATAATAGGCATAATGATTTTGATGATATTGTCTCAATAATTTTATGCATCAATCTTACGCAGGGTTTCGTGTTTTCTCATGGAACAAAGTATGAAATAGATTTTACAATGTAATCTATAACTTCTACTTTGAAAAGAAGGGATATTGCATATGAAGCATAGCGGCACTCAAAGGTTGGAAACAGACAGATTGGTTTTAAGAAGATATACAAGAGCAGATGCTGCGGCAATGTATAAAAATTGGGCGTCAGATGCTGAGGTTACAAAATATCTAATGTGGCCCACGCACACAAGCCAGGAAATTAGTCAAAGCATAATAGAAGAGTGGATTAGTCAATATTCTAACGAAAATTATTATCATTGGGCTGTCATATTAAAAGACAATGGAGACGAGCCGATTGGCGATATTGCCGTAGCAGATATGAAAGAAGACATTTCAATGGCGCACATTGGTTATTGTATCGGCAGGGCATGGTGGCACAAAGGGATTACCTCAGAAGCATTAAGCGCTGTTATGGACTTCCTTTTTGATATAGTGGACGTAAACCGAATTGAAGCAAGACATGATCCGCGCAATCCTAATTCAGGCAGGGTTATGATTAAATGTGGAATGAAGTATGAGGGAACTATGCGCAGTTCTGATTGGAACAATCAAGGAATTTGTGATGCCTGTTATTATGCTTTACTAAAATCAGAACGTTAGCCGTTCTTAAATAGTGGCAAGTTGCCGCTTTTTGCCGTCTGATTTAGCTATACAGGCCATAAAAAATTAGAAAAATTTCCCACCATAATTTATTCTCCTCTAACACATACTAAGCATAGAAAATGAAAGGAGAATGTATTATGAAAAGAATAAAACCCAATGTATTTGCAGTACTTGTCATTATGACAGTGATGTGTCTGTCCGCATGCGGCAGCAATAAGAACGCAACGAATGAGACCACCGGAGGCAGCAGCGCAGCTGCTACACAGACATCAGCGATGGAGTCCTCCTCAGCGGCGGAGTCTTCCTCTACAGATATGGGGAACACGAGAAACGCTGATGAAGATGCAGAAGAGAGTACCGGAGTGATTGACGGCATGATCAATGATGTAGAAAAAGGCGTGGATGATATCACCGGCGAGAGCAACGGCCATCCGACAAACAGTGCTGACATGAGCTCCGCAGCAGAATAATAAAAAACAGAGCAGAAAAATAAAATGGCTTTAGGCCCGGAAAGGCTTGAAGCCATTTTTTCCATGTTATATAATGAATCGTATAACAGAAATGAGGACAAACCGATGAAAAAACTGATAAAAAGAGCTTTCGTTGTGCTGGTCATTCTCGGAGTTGCCGGTATTGTCTGCCTGGCGGCTGTCAATACATATATGATCAAATCCACGGAAAAACGGATTCTGACGTGGAAGGAGGCCAGTTCGCTGGGGGCGGACTGTATCCTTGTTCTTGGGGCAGGCGTCCACCCGGATGGAAAACCCAGCAATATGCTGGAGGACCGTCTGCTTCGCGGCATTGAACTGTATGAAGCAGGAGCTTCTGAAAAGCTGCTTATGAGCGGCGATCACGGGAGGAAAAATTATGATGAGGTCAATGCGATGAAGCAGTTTGCTGTGGACCGCGGCGTGCCTTCGGAGGATGTGTTTATGGATCACGCCGGTTTTTCTACTTATGAAAGTATGTATCGGGCCCGCGATGTGTTCGAGGCGGAGAAAATTATCATCGTGACACAGCAGTACCATCTCTACAGGGCGCTGTACGCCGCCAAACAGCTGGGACTTGACGCGTACGGCGTGGCCTCTGATCAGAGGACGTACGCCGGTCAGAAACGGCGTGATGTGAGAGAGCTGCTGGCACGGGGAAAGGATTTTATGACAGGAATCTTCCAGCCGGAGCCAACGTACCTTGGAGAGGCAATTCCGGTTAATGGTGATGGAAATGTGACCAATGATTAGCGAAACGGAAAGAGGAAAAAGGGGATGGATTTTTGAAGAGTACTCCATTGATGCCAAAATGGCGGATCAAACGATATAACCGAACCAAGAGACCATGGAGAAGCCGCCGTTTTCTGAGAGCGGCTGTCAGACGATATGTCGGATTACCCGTCAGCACATCTGCCGAGAGAAAGCGATGCCTGCTCAGAAGCTGCTTATGCTGCATGACGCTGGCGGAACTGATCGTGATAGGCATCACGGATCCAGCCATCTTTGCAGAGGCAAAACACCTGTTTGATATAAACTGGTCGACGGAACGGTCCGTGGAGCAGAACGGCTTCGAGGAGGAAGTTTCTCCGTATCCGTCTGACAGAACAGACAGCGGCGTTACGATTGATGTAAAGGAGGGAAAGGTGGAATTCTGGCGCACGGAGGAAAAGGTCCGGCGGGAAGGCGGGGAAAGCACCGGCCCGTAAAAGATGAAATACTTTTGCTGCGGGATAAGTGCATGAAAACATTTATATGAGTTAATTACCATCGCCCATAAGAATTTATAATATATAAAAATGTTGCAATCGCATTTTCACTGTATTATAATTTCTACTGAAACACCTTGGTTATATTCATAAAACTTATAAATTAAATCAGGAAAAGGACTGGTGGATACCATGGAGAAAAAAGAATTACTGTATGAAGGAAAAGCGAAAAAGGTTTATACGACAGAGGATCCGGACGTATTAATTGTAGATTATAAAGATGACGCTACGGCATTCAACGGTTTAAAGAAGGGTACCATCGTAGGAAAAGGCGCGATCAACAACCGTATGACGAACCATATTTTTAAGAAGCTGGAAGCAGAAGGCGTACCGACTCACTTCATTGAGGAGTTAAGCGACCGTGAGACCGCTGTTAAGAAAGTAGAGATCGTTCCGTTAGAAGTAATTGTAAGAAATTTCTCCGCAGGCAGCTTCGCAAAGAAGATGGGAATGGAAGAGGGAATCAAGTTTGCATGTCCTACCCTGGAGTTCAGCTATAAAAATGATGATCTGGGCGATCCGTTCATCAACAGCTACTATGCACTGGCACTGAACCTGGCGACGCAGGAGGAGATCGATGCGATCACAAAGTATACCTTTAAGGTAAATGATGTGATGAGAGAGTATTTTGACAGCCTCGGCATCGAGCTGATCGACTTTAAGATCGAGTTTGGCCGTTATCATGGACAGATTATTCTGGCCGATGAGGTTTCTCCTGATACCTGCAGACTGTGGGATAAGGAAACACATGAAAAACTGGATAAGGACCGTTTCCGCCGCGATCTGGGCAATGTAGAAGATGCTTACGAGGAAGTATTCCGTCGTCTTGGTATCCAGTAAACAGCACAGAAAGGCAGTACTTACATGAGACATGACTTAACTATTACTGCGGGGGATGAGTTACATGAAGAGTGCGGCGTCTTCGGAATGTATGATTTCGATCACGGGGACGTGGCGTCAACCATTTATTATGGATTATTCGCATTGCAGCACAGGGGACAGGAGAGCTGCGGCATCGCAGTCAGCGATACGGCCGGTCCCAAGGGGAAAGTAAACGCGTATAAGGGGATGGGGTTATGTAACGAAGTTTTCACTCCTGAGATCTTAGAAGGTCTTCACGGCAATATCGGAGTCGGTCATGTTCGTTATTCGACGGCAGGCAGCAGCACCAGGGAAAATGCCCAGCCGCTTGTTTTAAACTATATCAAAGGCACCCTGGCTCTGGCGCACAACGGCAATCTTGTCAATGCGCCGGAGCTCCGCCGGGAGCTGGAATATTCGGGGGCAATTTTTCAGACTACGATCGATTCTGAAGTCATTGCCTACCACATCGCAAGGGAGCGTGTGAAGACATCTTCTGTGGAGGAGGCGGTAGCCGGAGCCATGAAGAAGATTGTGGGAGCATATTCCCTTGTTGTCATGAGTCCCAGAAAAATGATAGGAGCCAGGGATCCCTTTGGATTCAAGCCCCTCTGCATCGGAAAACGGGACAACGCCTATATTCTGGTGTCAGAAAGCTGCGCCCTCGATACGATCGGTGCGGAATTTGTCCGGGATGTCAGGCCGGGCGAGATCGTTACCATCACGAAGGACGGAATCGCATCGGATACGAGACTCTGCTTAAAAGACCCGGCGGAAGAAGCCAGATGCGTATTTGAATATATCTATTTTGCCAGACCGGACAGTGTGTTTGACGGAGTGAGCGTCTATCATGCCAGGCTTCTTGCCGGCCGCGCCCTGGCCATGGATTCGCCTGTGGAGGCAGATCTTGTGGTCGGTGTTCCGGAATCCGGAAATGGTGCGGCTCTTGGATATTCCATGGAATCAAAGATCCCTTACGGTACCGCATTCGTAAAAAACTCCTATGTGGGCAGAACCTTTATCAAGCCGAAACAGAGCAGCCGGGAATCAGCCGTGCGGATTAAGCTGAACGTCTTAAAGGAGGCGGTGGCGGGGAAACGCGTCATTATGATTGATGACTCCATTGTCCGGGGAACCACCAGTGCTCTGATCGTCGGGATGCTCAGGGAAGCAGGGGCGAAGGAAGTCCATGTCCGGATCAGCGCACCGCCGTTTCTCCATCCGTGTTATTTCGGAACGGATATTCCATCCGAGGATCAGCTGATCGCTCACGGCCGGACGGTACAGGAAATCTGCGATATGATAGGGGCGGATTCCCTCTCCTTCTTAAGACAGGAGCGGCTGACGGAAATGGCGCAGGGACTGCCGATCTGTACCGCATGTTTTACCGGAAAGTATCCGATCCAGCCGCCAAAAGAGGATATCCGGGGAGAATACGTGCAGTAATCCGGACGGTTTGCGGACGAAATGGGTGCTGCACCGGATTGAAGGAATATCCGGTTCGGCACCTTTTGTATTTTTTTCTTTTAACCGCAGGCAGATTATGATATGATAATGAGCAGGAGTCTATACATTTCAACAAATATTAGCAAGAATTCTCCCATCCTCTAAGGTGGTGAGATGAATTGCCAAAAACAAACTTAACGGCAGTGGTGGGCGGAGAGTAATCGGTATCCCCTACTGCCATGAGGTCAACCACGCATCTACGTAGGATGCAGTCGCACTTCGACAATATACCGAGCGTGGATTGAAACAAATTAAAAGAAAGGGTGGAGACCCGGAAACGGCATCGATCCTGTGCCGCTTCCTGTGCATGACGCAGGTCATCAGTCTCCTTGGTATATTTTTATGAACGACCGTTATCAGAGTCCCTTGTCAGAGCGCTATGCCAGCAAGGAAATGCAGTATATATTTTCACCGGACAAGAAATTCCGTACATGGAGAAAACTCTGGATCGCTCTCGCTGAGACAGAGATGGAACTGGGACTGCCGGTTACGAAGGAACAGATCGATGAGCTGAAGGCCCATCAGGACGAGATCAATTACGATGTGGCAAAGCAGCGGGAGAAAGAAGTGCGGCACGATGTGATGTCCCATGTTTACGCTTACGGTGTACAGTGCCCGAAGGCCAGGGGAATCATCCATTTGGGAGCGACCTCCTGCTATGTAGGCGACAACACGGATATTATTGTGATGACAGAGGCACTGGCGTTAGTCAGAAAGAAACTGGTCAATGTGATTGCAGAACTGGCGAAGTTTGCAGACAAATACAAAGATCAGCCGACGCTGGCCTTTACACATTTTCAGCCTGCACAGCCGACGACAGTTGGAAAACGGGCCACGCTGTGGATGCACGAGCTGACCATGGATCTGGAGGATTTAGACTATGTGGCAGGTTCGATCCGTTTGCTGGGCTCCAAGGGAACCACCGGCACTCAGGCCAGCTTTTTAGAGCTGTTTGACGGAGATATGGACAAGGTGAGAAAGCTGGATCCGATGATTGCTGAGAAGCTGGGATATCCGGGCTGCTATCCGGTTTCCGGTCAGACGTATTCCAGAAAAGTGGACAGCCGCGTCTTGAATATCCTGGCTGGAATCGCTCAGAGCGCGCACAAGTTCTCGAACGATATCCGTCTGCTCCAGCATTTGAAGGAGATCGAGGAGCCATTTGAAAAGAGCCAGATCGGTTCTTCCGCCATGGCCTATAAGCGCAATCCGATGAGAAGCGAGAGAATTGCCTCCCTGTCCAATTACGTCATGTCTGACGTGATGAACCCCATGATGGTGGCATCGACTCAGTGGTTCGAGCGGACGCTGGATGACTCTGCAAACAAACGTCTCAGCATTCCGGAGGGATTTCTGGCGATCGACGGTATTCTGGACCTTTATTTAAATGTGGTGGATGGCCTCGTCGTTTATCCTAAAGTGATCGAGAAGCACATGATGGCGGAGCTTCCGTTCATGGCTACTGAAAATATTATGATGGACGCCGTGAAAGCGGGAGGCGACAGGCAGGAGCTTCACGAGAGAATCCGCGAGCTCTCCATGGAGGCCGGCAAAAACGTGAAGGAAAACGGTATGGACAATAACCTTCTGGAGCTGATCGCCGCCGATCCTGCGTTCAACTTAAGCCTGGAAGAGCTTAAAAAGAACATGGATCCGAAGAAGTATGTCGGATGTGCGCCTGCCCAGGTGGAGATTTATTTAGAAGAAGTGATTCGGCCGCTGCTTTTGGCAAACAGGGACGACCTTGGGATGACGGCTGAGATTAACGTATAAGAAAATAATATATGTAATGGAGAGCAGAGGCGGTTGTCAGTCTCTGCTCTTTTCAGGAGGACACGATATGAGCAGCAATCTGGAGTATTACAAGGTGTTTTATTATGCGGGAGAGCTGGGCAGCATCACGCTGGCGGCGGAAAAACTGTGCATTTCCCAGCCGGCTGTCAGCCAGGCGATCCGTCAGCTGGAACTTTCCGTCGATGCGAAGCTGTTTATCAGAACCTCCAAGGGCGTCAGGCTGACGAGAGAGGGCGAGCTTCTGTACTCTTATGTGAAATCAGGTTTAGATCACATCTGGTATGGAGAGAATATGTTAAAGCGTATGCAGGATCTGGATACGGGGGAGGTCAGAATCGGAGCCAGCGATATGACACTCCAGTTCTATCTGCTGCCGTTTCTGGAACGTTTTCATGAAAAATATCCGAAGGTGAAGGTCACTGTGTCCAACGGACCCACGCCGGAGACGGTGGGATTTTTAAGCCGTGGAACCATCGATTTCGGTGTGGTCAGCTCCCCGGTCGATGCAAGGCCGGAGATTTCCGTCACTGAGGTGAAAAAGATCCGAAATGTTTTTGTGGCGGGCGAACAGTTCGGGTATTTAAAGGGAAAACCGCTGGAATACGGGATATTAAAGGAACTTCCCTGTATTTTTCTGGAAAAGAATACGAGTACCCGTCGTTTTATGGACGACTATCTGGAGCAGCTGGGAATTGTCGTGGAACCGGAATTTGAACTGGCCACCAGCGATATGATTGTCCAGTTTGCCATGAGGAATCTTGGGATTGGCTGTGTCATGTCGGAGTTTGCAAAGAAGGAAATTGAGTCCGGCCGCCTGTTCGAACTGAATTTTAAAGCCGGAATGCCGGAGCGAAGCTTCTGCATTATTACAGACCGAAAAAATCCCATTTCGCCTGCGGGGGGACGTCTTCTGGAACTTATGCTGGAAAACAGGGAGTGATATAATTGAAACTTATGACAAATATAATTAATATTGACTTTACTTATGGAATGCTTTGAGCTATGATATACGCGGTGGCAATGAGCAGTGTGGAATCCGGTAAGCGGCAATCCGCGTCGTGCTGGCACGAAAGCGGATTGCCTCTTACCGGATTCCATAGGGCGAAGCCCGTGACCGAGATGAAGCGGAGCGGAATCGAGGTCCACTGCGGACTCACCCGAAGCCAAATCGAGGTCCGCAGCAGCCCAATACAAGCACCCCCGCGATTGTACCGCAACGAGTTAAAGGAGGAAATAAGCAAATGGTAAGAGCAATAGTAGGCGCCAACTGGGGCGACGAGGGAAAAGGAAAAATTACGGATATGCTGGCGAAAGAATCCGACATCATCATCCGCTTTCAGGGAGGCAGCAACGCAGGACATACGATCATTAACAACTATGGCAAGTTCGCACTCCACCTTCTGCCGTCCGGTGTATTCTACAGCCATACGACGAGCGTGATAGGAAACGGCGTAGCGTTAAACATCCCGTTCCTGATAAAAGAAGTGGAAGAACTGGTAAGCAAGGGTGTTCCGAAGCCGCATATACTCGTTTCAGACCGTGCGCAGATTTTAATGCCGTACCACATTCTGTTTGATCAGTATGAGGAGGAGCGTCTCGGAAAGAAGTCCTTTGGCTCGACAAAGTCGGGAATTGCCCCGTTTTATTCAGATAAATATGCAAAGATCGGATTCCAGGTCAGCGAACTGTTTGACAGTGAATCCTTAAAGGAAAAAGTCACGCGTGTATGTGAGACGAAGAATGTCATGCTGGAGTATCTGTATCACAAGCCGGTTCTCGATCAGGAGGAGCTGTATCAGACGCTGCTTCAGTACCGTGACATGGTAGCCCCTTACGTCTGCGACGTATCGAAATACTTATATGATGCCATCAAAGAAGGAAAGAATATTCTGCTGGAAGGTCAGCTTGGTTCCTTAAAAGATCCGGACCACGGCATTTATCCGATGGTTACCTCCTCCTCCACACTTGCGGCGTACGGTGCGATCGGTGCCGGAATCGCACCGTATGAGATTAAGAATATTACGACCGTTGTGAAGGCCTATTCCAGTGCGGTTGGAGCAGGAGCATTCGTCAGTGAGATCTTCGGTGAGGAAGCGGACGAATTGAGAAGGCGCGGCGGCGACGGCGGAGAGTACGGCGCTACGACAGGACGCCCGAGACGTATGGGATGGTTTGATGCGGTTGCGAGCCGGTACGGATGCCGGATTCAGGGTTCCACAGAGGTGGCTCTTACCGTTCTCGATGTTCTGGGGTATTTAGATGAGCTTCCTGTCTGCGTCGGTTATGAGATTGACGGCGAAGTGACAAAGGATTTCCCGACCACGGTTCGTCTGGAGCGGGCAAAACCGGTCTACAAGGTACTTCCGGGTTGGAAATGTGAAATCCGCGGGATTCGGAAATATGAGGATCTGCCGGAAAATTGCCGGAATTATATTGAATTTATTGAAAAAGAGATTGAAACTCCGATCACCATGGTTTCTAATGGACCGGGAAGAGATGAGATTATTTACAGATAAGACTGTCCGTATCCGATTACAGGAAAACAGGGCGGCCGCATCCGGATTATCCGAAGGCGGCCGCCCTGTTTCTATTCATTGTTCTCTGTCTTTTCCTTCAGGATTTAAGAGCCTGTATACCAGCTGAAAAGCATATAAAATAACCGGTATGACGACAGTCGAGAAGAGAGCCGCCATCAGCCAGCTTTTGGCGGACGGACTTTTGGAGAAAGCCGAAACGATGGCGATCACGTACATGGCCAGTATGAGAATGACTCCGGCCATGGCCAGAGGGCGTTTCCATTTCATGGGGACACCTCGCTTTCTTTGGGATGACAGTTTCCGATATCATAATATATTATAACAGAAAACTCCGGAAACTCAAGACAGGGATTCAGGAATGGCCTGTAACGATTTGGGATTTGTTCACAAAAACTTCAGATTTGCAACCTGTACTTTTTTACCGGATTATAGTACAATCAGAGGGAGATCACGTGTGAAAAGACAGAGAAGGGAGTGTGTATTCTTGAAGAAAAGATGGGCAGCGGCAGTTGCGGTGAGCATGCTCTTAAGCCTCGGAAGCGTCATGGCAGCCGCGGCAGATGAGACGGAGGCCGTTCAAACAGAGAACACAACTTCAGAGAGAGAAACCGCGGAGAATGGAACTGCGGATAACACCGCCGGCCAGACGAAAGAGACGCCGGAGGCAGATCCCGGGAATGAAGAGACGGGAACATGGAAGCAGGAAGACGGCGGCTGGAGATATTACGGGGAAGACGGGACTTATAAAAAAAACAGCTGGGAACAGATTGGCGGTTACTGGTACCATTTTGGCAGGGATGGCCTTATGGCCGCAGGCTGGCAGAAGATTGGCGGATATTACTACTGCTTCCGGGAGACGGGAGATCTGGCAATCGGCTGGTGCTATAACGATGAAGAAGAAAAATGGTATTATTTCGACAAAGACGGCACTGCGAAGAAGGGCTGGTTTCAGGATGAAGACGGGAGCTGGTACTGGTTTTCCGCGAGAGGAGAGATGGCCTCTTCCGGATACAAATCAATCGACGGCAAACGGTATTATTTCTTCGAGGACGGCCAGATGGCGGCCAATCAGTACGTAGGGCTGTTTTATATGGATGAGAACGGCCAGCGGGATAAGCGCTATGATATTGTGATAGAAGGAAAGAGCAAAGAATCCTCTGTGGCATCCGAGACTAAGGATGAGATAACCGCCGCCCTCGAACGTATTCCGAGAGGGTGGATCAAGTATTTTGCGGAGCATGGCTGGGAGATTCTCTACTATCCGGATAAGGAATATTTTTCAGCTCCCGAGTCTGACGGAGGAACGTATTACGTATACCATAAGCTGGATACGAGCTACCGGAAGATTAAGTTCTGCAGGCCGGAGGGACTGACCCAGGCCTTTGGAGAATACATTGGATACGCGGCCGACTGCTTTGACAGCGACAGTCAGTTTGCTGTGGATCTGGCCATGAATAAGGGAAATGTGGATGAATTCGTTGATGTTCCCGACTATTACACGAATAACATGCAGTTCTATTTCGGGAAGCTGGTAGAAGCATACTTAAGCGACAGCGATACGAGAACAGCCATGGAGGCGGATTCACCTCAGGTCTGTGAGATATTGAGAAAGGTTTTGTATGCACGGTAAGTGCTGAAAAAACAGGAGCAATCCTGTTTTTTTTGTATCACGGGAGACCTCTCCTGATACAAAAAAGTTTCCGGTGAGAGCCGCACTGCGGCGGCAGTGAAGTAATCGATAAAAAAATACTTATTTACTCTTGACTCCATGGGATAAGAGGTATATACTGAACATAGAACGTTAATAATTTAACAAAAAGAAAATATCATCAGTTCAAAGCTTATTTTTAATTATTTCATTCTATGAGGAGGCGGCATCCATGAAGAAGATGGAAGGTAAAGTTGTACTGATTACCGGAGGTGCGAGAGGAATTGGTTACGGGATTGCAAAAGCATTTGCAGAAGAGGGCGCCAATATTGTTATCACCGGGCGTACGGCGAGTACCCTGATTGAAGCAAGAGAGAATCTGGAAGCAGATTATGGCATTGAGGCCCTGTTTGTCGTTGCGGATGGCGGTGACGAGACGGCTGTAAAGAACGTGGTAAAGCAGGCGATTGACCGTTTTGGAAAGCTGGATTGTCTGATTAACAACGCACAGGTTTCCAAGTCCGGTACGATGCTGGTGGATCACACCAAGGAGGATTTCGACCTTGCGGTGTACTCCGGTCTGTATGCGACGTTTTTCTATATGAGGGAGGCCTTCCCGTATCTGAAGGAGACGAAGGGAAGCGTCATCAACTTCGCATCCGGAGCCGGTCTGTTCGGAAAACTGGGCCAGTCTTCCTACGCGGCTGCCAAAGAGGGGATTCGGGGAATGTCCCGTGTAGCTGCTGCAGAATGGGGCGAATATGGCATCAATGTGAATGTAGTATGCCCGCTGGCCATGACACCAGGTCTGGAGAAATGGAAAGACGAATATCCCAAACTGTATGATCAGACGATTCAGAGTATTCCTCTTAAACGGTTTGCAGACCCGGAGAAGGATATCGGACGTGTCTGCGTATTCCTGGCATCGGATGATGCAGGTTATGTAACGGGAGAAACGATTACGCTTCAGGGAGGAAGCGGATTGAGACCATAAGAAAGCAGTCGCAGGCGGGATTCGCCTGCGGCTGCACTTTTTAACGTCATGATTCCTTACTGCCGCAGTGCGGCCCTGCCCGGATTCAGCACTATTCAGCCAGTGTTTCCCATATCTCATAGAGCTCTTCCAGCCTTGTCTGAATCTCTTCCTTTTCCTTATTCAGTTCCAGGAGGCGGGAAACATCGGTGAAGACTTCCTCCTGAGTGAGAAGCCCGTCGATGTCGCTGTCCCTTGTCTCCAGCCGGTGAATCTCATCCTCGGTTTTCTTCAAATCATTCTGCCGTTTGCGGATTCTGGCCTGTTCTTCTTTGAACGCCTTCCAGTCCTGCTTGACCTCGGAAGACTCGCTGGTCTGTGACGCGCCTCCCTCTGTCCCCGAAGTCTGACTGCCCGCTGGTTCTGAGGCATAGAGCTCTGTCATCAGCTCTTTCTTTTCCAGATAGTAGTCGTAATTACCAATGTAGTTGACCAGCGTATGACCTGTCAGATCGAGAATGCGGGTGGCCGTTTTGTTGATAAAGTAACGGTCGTGAGACACGTAGAGAACGGTGCCGGTATAGCTGTTCAGCGCGTCCTCCAGAATCTCCTTGGAGGTGATGTCTAAATGGTTCGTCGGCTCATCGAGAATCAGGAAATTGGCCTCGGACAGCATTAGCTTCGCCAGTGAGACGCGCCCTCGCTCCCCGCCGCTTAAGTCCCTGACACGCTTAAACACATCGTCCCCGGTGAACAGAAATGCGGCAAGAATGTTCCGGATCTGTGTGTTGTTCATGGTGGGATACGTATCCTGAAGCTCATCAAAGAGAGTCTTTTCCATGTGCAGAACCTGGTGCTCCTGGTCGTAATAGCCGATGTGCACCTTGGAACCGAGCCTGATCTCTCCGGTATCCGCCGGCAGCAGATTGTTTAATATCTTTAAAATTGTGGTTTTTCCGGTTCCGTTGCCTCCGATGATGGCAACCCGTTCTCCGCGTTTGATCTCAAAATCAACGTGGTCAAACAAATGGTTGGGACCAAAGGCCTTGCTTAGCCCGCGGACGGTCAGTACGTCGTTTCCGCTGATGATATTGGGCTCCAGGCGGATCCGCATCTCATCATTTACTTCCGCCGGCTTTTCCAGAATCTCAATCTTATCCAGCATCTTTTCCCGGCTCTCCGCCCGTTTGATGGATTTTTCCCTGTTGAAGGACTTTAACTTCGCGATGACCTCTTCCTGGTGGCGGATTTCCTGCTGCTGATTTAAATAGGCTTTCATCTTTGCGTCCCGGATCATGGCGCGTTTTTCGCTGTAGGCGGTGTAATTGCCCTGGTATACGGCGAGTGTTCCATTGTCGATTTCGATGATCTTTGTGACAACACGGTCGAGGAAATACCGGTCATGGGCGACGATGATGACGCTTCCGTCGTAATTGGTCAGATAGCCTTCCAGCCAGGCGATGGAGTTCATGTCCAGGTGGTTGGTAGGCTCGTCCAGCAGAATAATATCGGGCTTCGTCAGGAGAAGCTTCCCTAAGGATACCCGGGTCTTCTGTCCGCCGGAAAGAGCCGATACCGGCTTCGTAAATTCTTCTTCGGTAAAGCCCAGGCCTTTTAATACTCCGGTTACCTCGCTCTGATAGGCGTAACCGTTCTGAAGTTCAAATTCGTGGTTTAAGCGGCTGTAGGTGGAAAGCATGTTCTCCAGCTCTTCCCCGGAAGCGTGCTTCATGTCCAGCTCCAGCTTACGGATTCTGGCCTCCATCTCGATCAGCGGACGCTTTACCTCCAATACCTCGTCAAAGACAGTTCTTTCGCCGCTCAGTTCCTGGTGCTGTGCCAGATACCCCAGGGTCTTTCCTCTGGAAATAACGATGTCACCTTCATCGGCTGCCAGTTCCCCGATGATAATTTTCAGCAGTGTGGATTTGCCGGCACCGTTGATGCCGACGATGGCTGCCTTTTCATGATCCTCTATATGAAAGGAAGCATGGCGGATGATCTCCGTGCTTCCAAAGGCCTTGCTTATGTTGCTGCATGACAAAATCATGGTAGTTCCTCCCCTTGTATGGATCGAATAAATGTAGAATAACACGAATAGTATAATATAGGTTGGATTTTTTTTCAACTGGAACCGCAGGACATGAGGCTGTGTACGTAACAGTTCAGCCTTCACTTCCGGCTGCCGCTGTCCGGCCCGAGCTTTCGTTTCCCGGACCTTTCCAGTTCCGGTTTCGGGCATAAGCAGTTCTAAATGTGCAGTATTTTTCTAAAAGCCAGTGAAAATCCCCAAACTCGCTGCGCTCAGACGAGGCTGCTGAAAAAGGCTGGCTTTATCCACACAAGAATGTATTGG